>Ga0256827_10000031_pt1 | contig 70066 bp, 62 predicted proteins | sample CV84metaG_FD_185977 | JGI IMG/M metagenome (GOLD analysis project Ga0256827, IMG submission 185977) | Hydrothermal vent microbial communities from East Pacific Rise, Pacific Ocean - CV84 | ecosystem: Environmental > Aquatic > Marine > Hydrothermal vents | place: Pacific Ocean: East Pacific Rise... | reverse complement strand
AAGTAGTTGGATTATTAAATATCAAATTGCATTTTTTGTTCAGATAAGTGCCTCAATCATTGGTTGAACAGTTTCATCACTACTTCAACCGATTGCTCCTTGAAATTCAAAAGTAAATTCTCAGAATTTCACCTTGTTATCCTTAATTATAGTATCTCATTCTTGTTTTCATGATAATCAACTTCAAGCTACTAATATAAATAGTAGTCAAAAAGATAGAGCAGCTCATACGTATACTGGCATTAATGCTAATGATATAAACTCCTTTAGGGAAAATTTTTTTAGACTCTCTCACATCTTATCATCTCAGAAGAAAAACATAAGACCAAATAATGGAGAGATAACAAGAAATATCCATATATAAACTCATCTAATAAATAATGCCAACATTAATGCTATCATCAATACAAAGAACACCAAAACAACTAATAAATCAATTACTCACTTTATTCATAATTCCATTATGTTTTTTACAGTTTTTAAATCTCATGTATAGAATTTTCAATCTATATTTACTCTTAATATTCAATATGTATAAATTCAAATTATACTTCAAAGTGATTGTCAGTTTTTAAATATTGCTGCTATAGTTGTTTTAGCTCAATCTTTACATTTCACTGCCTCTTCAATATCTAATTTTCACGTTCTTACTATTATATGACTACATAATTCTATATCATTTGCTACTGCAAAATCTTTTGGAAATGATTCATAAGGAAGGGTAATCATTGATGTCATAAGTATTGCAGATATACTCAATATAGCATTTACTATAAACCAAGAAAATGGAACAATTAGAACTCATCCTATGAATTTAGGTAAAGCTTGCTTAAGTTCCCAATCTCATCACTTTCATAATACATTCATGAATGCAATCCAAATAAGTAATATTGCAAATATAGTATATACAATATTTGAAACCATTATCCATAATGTTTTTAGGTTAGTATCAATTCATATAAATTGACCATTAGTCCATTCTGGACTCATAAACCATGAAATAAATTGAGTTATTAATCATAGAAATAAAGCTATTCATGCAAGTATAGCATTTATTATTTTCATAAACCCCCCTCAATCTTTTTTAATAGCATCAGCAGCAAAACTTATATCTGGTATGAAAAACAAAAAGAACAATGTAATAATTAATATTGTTTTTTTATTTTTAAGTATGAATTCTTTTATTTTCTCTAAAAACATATTTTTGTATTTATTTTTAAACTTTTTTATAACTTATACAAAGGATAACATACTTTTTAATTTAATGCAAAATTTTTGAATAAAAAAAGAGAATAATCTCTCTTTTTTATTTTTCAAGCCCCCCTTTAAGAAAGGGGGTAGGGGGAATTCTTTCTTTTTTTATTTCAACTATACTTTAGTGGGGGCAATTCAAGGGGGAATTTTTTCTATTTATTTTTCTTCAAGCAACTCTTTACTTGGATCATAAAAATCTAGTGAATCTTTTCAGATTTTATTTATTATATATTCTATTAATTCATCTTTTGGAATTTCTTCTTGTGTTCAATCTTCTAAATTTCTTACTTGAAATATTCATTTTTTTGCTTCTACAAATCAAACTATAACTATATAAGTAGCCTCACTTCTTTGGGCTTTTAGCATTTGCTCTTTTATTGAAGGAGTTCAAAGAGAAATTGCAGTTTTAATTCAAGCTTCTCTTGCAGCTATACTTATAGGAAAAACAACTTTTTTTGCATCATCTCACAATTGAATAAAAAATAAATCTAAATTATCTTTATTTTTGATTGAGATATTATTTTTCTTTAATATATCTATGATTTTAAAAGTATCTACCCAAAATCAACTTCATGGTATTTCTTTTGGAGTCCCCATTGATAATGACAATTGGTTATATCAATATCATTTTGCTAGAATATCATCATCAAATTCTGTTTTTTCATCTCATATTAATCTTATTTCCCAAACAACTCAATCATTAAATTCATACTGTGGGAATAAATAATCATCTTGAGTATAATCTAAATCTAGAAATTCTAAAAACTCTTTTGCTTTCACTACATCTTTTTTAGATTCTTTTTTATAACATTTTGATATTTTAGGTGCAGTTTGTTTTAAAATTTGTTCATCTTCATTTTTAGTAGAAAATAATTTTAATATATCTGTTTCTAACAAATTTAGTCATTCATCTGAAAGTAAATGTTTTTTATCAGAATAAAATTCAGCTAAATTCTCCTTATATTTATCTATTTCCTTATTATTTCATATGAAATTATAAATAACTTCATATTTTCATTTTAAACCTACTTTATTTAATATATTAGTTGTAATAAATAAGTTCTGAATATCTATTATTACATCATGTTCTCAAATTACATCTCATCAAAATAGAGCCATTCAATCAATATTATTTTGATTATTTTTAGGATAAAATCTATCCATAAAATAACTATATACTGGTTGAATTTCTTCACTTCTTTCATTTTCTATATATGCTTTAAAATTCAATATACTTGGATTAGGAGTAAGTCACACATTTCAATTCCCTTCTAGATTAAAATTATACATATTATCATTCATTTTTTCTCAAAATATCCCCTCAAAGAAGTTTGTATCATCAAAAAAAGGTGTAGAAAGTCTTCTGAAACCATTTTTTCTAAATTCATGTCTAAATACTTTTTTCAAAAAAGTTAGATATTTATGATCAGCTGGTAGTATATCTTTTGTGTTAATTATTTTATCTCACCCTAATTCAAGTTTTTCCATATTTTTTGGATTTTAAATTAATATTATATTTTTATCAGAATAACATTATATCATTTTTTGCTATTTTTCAAAATTTAAAGTTTAAATTCAAAAATAAATATAAAATTAAAAATATAATTAAAATTTAAATTAAAAATGGTACCGGTACCTAGAACTAAAAATTTGAATCAATGGTACCGGTACCGAACTAATCACTTAACTAATCACCGAACTAACAATCTAACTTTTTAAGAAATTAAAAAGTTTGATTTTAATATTATTTTTTATAAAATAATATTTGTATTAATAAATAATAAAAATAAAAAATTATGTCTGTTGAAAACTTTTTAGAATTACCTATATTATTAGATAAAGATGAAGATTGAGTTTGGGTTGCTGAATCTCCTATTTTTGAGTGATTTTTTACTCAGGGATATTCTACACTAGAATTAAAAGAAAATTTACAAGATATTTCAAATATGTATTTCCAAATGATAAAAGAATGAAAGAAACCTTTTAAACACTCTAAAATTATTAATTTAAAATATAATAAAAATGGTCAAATTACCAATAATATCAGCAAAGAAATTGATAAAGATTTTAAAGAAAAAATGATACATATTGGATAGAGTATCATGAAGTCATCATCAATATATATTTGAAGATAAAACTATAACTATTCCTGTTCATTGAAATAAGGATATTTGAAGATGATTATTAAGAACTATATTAAAACAATCTTCAATTTCCCATAAAGATTTTTTAGATATTATGGATATAAATAATTAAAATTTAAATTAAAAATAGTACCGGTACCGAACTAATCACCAAACCAACAATCTAACTTTTTAAGAAATTAAAAATGGTACCGGTACCCAAAACTCAAAATTTGAATTCCAGGTACCGGTACCGAACTAATAAACCAACAATCTAACTTTTCCTTAAATTAAATTTTTAAATATTTCAACACTATCAAGTTTTTCCCAAGATACATCATCTCTTCAGAAATGTCAATAACTTGATGTTTTTTTGAATATAGGTTTTTTCAAATCAAGAAGTTTAATTATTCAATTTTGAGATAGATCAAAATTCATTTCTATTACTTCTATTATTTTTTCTATTTTTACCTTTTCAGTTCAATAACAATCAATATAAATAGAGGTTGGTTCAACTACTCAAATAGCATATGATAATTGAATTTCAGCTCTATCACAAATACCTGAAGCAACAATATTTTTAGCTAAATATCTAGCAATATATGCTCAAGATCTATCAACTTTTGAAGGATCTTTTCATGAAAAAGCTCAACCTCAATGCCTACCTACTCATCCGTATGTATCAATTATAATTTTTCTACCAGTAAGTCCACAGTCTCCTTTTGGTCAACCAATTACAAATTTACCTGTTGGATTAATATGTAGTATTGTTTCAATGTCTATAAGATCACCTAAAACTGGTTTAATAACATATTCTCTAATTCCATCTTTTAATTCTTCCATAGAAACACTTGCTCTATGTTGATTTGATATAACAATTGTATCAACTCTTATAGGTTTATGATTTTCAAATTCTACTGTAACTTGAGTTTTTCCATCTGGTAATAAATAAGGCAGAGTTCCATTTTCTCTTACTTCTTGTAATTTTTTTGATAGTTTATGTGCAAGATTGATTGGAAGTGGTAAAAAATTATCACTTTCATTTGTTGCATAACCATACATTATTCATTGATCTCAAGCTCAACCTGTATCAACTCATTGAGCAATATCAGGAGATTGAGTATTTATAAGTAAATGCACTCAAACTTCATCTCAATCATAACAAGCCTCAGCTTCATTATATCCTATTTCTTTTATAGTCTCTCTTATTATTTCAGTATAATTAACTTGTGCTTTTGTTGTGATTTCTCAACTAACAATAACAGTTCATGTAGTTACCATAGTTTCACAAGCAACTCTTGATTCTGGATCTTGTTCTAAACAAGCATCCAAAATAGCATCACTTATTCTATCACAAAGTTTATCTGGATGTCCAGAGGTCACAGATTCTGAAGTTATATAATGTTTTGTTAAATTTCACATAAAATTTTGTTTTTAATAAATAAAAAAATAACTCATCCTCACTAAAAAGGAAAAGTTATTTCAATAAAAAAAGTGAAAAATATCTTTTCCAGATTAGATCTGGATAGGATTTAGCACCTTACTTTTTTAAAAAGCAGGTTGCTGGAGTTTCAAAGGGCCTATTCCCTCCACTCTCTCTTGATATATTTTTAATCAAGTGAATACATCTTATTGATTTTATTAAAATTGCAAGAAAATCTTTTCTATGTAAAAAAAATTATTTCATATTTATAGTAAATTGAGTTCAATCTCATTTTAAACTATTAACTTTAATATTCCACTTATATATTTTTGCTATTCTTTCAACAAGTGATAATCATATTCAAAATCATTCAGAATTTCTTGATTTATCTCATTTAAAAAATCTATCAAAAATTTTATTTATATCATTACTATTTATTCAAATTCAAGAATCTTTTATTATTAATTTTCATTTTTTATATGATATTTTTATACTTCACTCTTGTTTATTATATTTTATTGAATTTCAAATTATATTCGAAATAAAAATATATAAATAATTTTTATTTGATTTAATTATTTGTTTTTCATTTATATTTATTTTTATTCTTATTTTTCTTTCATTGATTTGAAATTTAAATCAATTGATTACTTCATTTATTATTTCTAATAAATTATTATTTTCTATGTTTTGAAAAGAATCTATATTGCTTAGTTTTATCAATCAATCTATTATTGAATTAATTCTAATCACTTCCCTTTTCAATTCTTTAGTCATTACTCTATCATAAACTTTTATATCATCTATAATCTGAATATTTGAATCTATAACAGCTATTGGTGTTTTTAATTCATGTCATGCATTATGAATAAAATCTTTCATATCTTGTATATTTTCTTCAATAGGAATAAAAGCTTTATTTATAAATTTTATTCAAATAAGATATAAAAATAGTGAAAATAGTAGATTCATTATTAAAAATTGTATTATATCATCCAAATAGTCTAAAAAACTGTATCTTAATTTTTTTAACACAATAAGAATATTTCAATCAGACTTAGAATAAAATTTCTTAATTAAAAATGATTTACTTTGAGAGAGAAGATTAAAATCTTTACTATCAGCAATATGAAATACAAAACCTTCAGTTATATTATCTCTTATATTACTTTTTATTATATTATGTTTTGGTGTTAATAATACATAATTTATAAGACCTCTTATATTTGGATATTCAACTTCCAAATTATTATTCAGTCTATTTCAAAAACTCATAATATCATTAATTGATAAATTTCATTTTTCTACAGCTCTAATAAGAAAGAAGAAATCTTTTTTTTCAATATTTATTTCTCTTGCATATTTTGCTGAAAAAAATAATATTCAAAAAAACATAACAACAATAAATACTATAACAGTAAATATTATAGTTAAATTATTTTTAGTTTTATTGATATTATTATTCATAATAATCTAATTATCTAATTAAAAATCAAAATCATTTTTTAGTTTCTATTAATTCTTTTCAGAGTTTTTTTCTTAAGTATCATATATAGACATCAATTGTTTTTGAAAACATAAAATCTCCGTCAAATTCTCACCATACTTTTTCATATATTTGCTTTCTAGATAATGCAATTCATTTATTTTGAGCTAAATATTTAAATAGTTCATATTCTAATGTAGATAGTTTAACAAATTTTTCTTTTTTTCTTACTTCCACTTTTTGTAAATCTATAACTATATTTCATAAAGTAATAAATGTATTACTTTTGTTTATCATTTTTCTTCTAGTTATTGCATTTATTCTAGCTAATAACTCACTATATTCGAAAGGTTTAACTAAATAATCATCTGCTCAAACATTCAATCAATTTACAATATCTTCATTTGTTCACATAGAAGTCAACATTATAATTGAAACATCTTTTCATCTATCTCTTATTTTTTTACAAACTTCAATTCAATTTATTTCAGGTAAATCAATATCTAAGATTATTACATCGTAATAATTTAATAAAGATTTATGCAATCAATCTTTTCAATCCAATGAGGTTTCAACAAAAATATCTCTTACTGTTAAATACCTAATAAGGTTTCTGGATAATATTTCATTATCTTCTATTACTAATACTCTCATACTTAAAGTTTTTAATTATACATTAAGGATTAATCATAATTTTTTATAAAGTAATTATAATAAAAATAGTAAATTTATCAAAATTTACTATTTTTTTAGTAGAGATGTAGCATTGCTATATCTTTTACTATATACTTTTTAGATTCTTATATATTCTGTAGAGATGTAGCATTGCTATATCTTTTACTATATACTTTTTAGATTCTTATATATTCTGTAGAGATGTAGCATTGCTACATCTTTTACTATATACTTTTTAGATTCTTATATATTCTGTAGAGATGTAGCATTGCTACATCTCTACTATATATTATTTATTATTTCTTAATTCATTTAATCTATCTTTTTCTTTTGTTGTTAGTATCTCTCAAGATTTATATTTTTGGAATATTGCTTTTACTTCTTCTATTTCAGATATTTTTATATTATTTTTATTTAAATTATTTTTTTTAAATTTTTTATTCTGTCATTTTTTATTTTTTAAAATATTTTTAAATTCTTTTATTTTTAACTTTTTTTCTTCTAATCTAGCTTTTCTTTCTGCTCTTTGATTAATTATCTCAATTCTAAGTTTTTCTTGTTCTGCTGTTAATGTTTTTCATAAGAGCAATGCATCAATAACTTCTTCTTTAGCTTCATTTTTTTTAATTAAAATATCTTTTTTTTCTTTTAAAAATTCTCTTCTCTCCTCTGAATTCATTTTTTCTAAATCATTTTTTTCTATTGTTGTTAATACAGGTTTATCTAATCTAAAATCATGAAATTCTTTAAATGTTTTATTTAAATTATTCGAATCTTTATAATCTGCATAAGAGTAAGATAATCCCCCCATAGTTATTGAAACCATTACTAAAATTGCTAGTATTTTTTTATTTTTCATGTTTTTTTATTAGTTAATATATCTAAAATATATCACTTCATATTAAATTTATAAAATCTTAGTTGGGTGAATATTATTTTTACTACCCCGTCTTCTAAATAATTTTTTAATTTTTCTTAAAAGTGATAACTTAAATATACACATACATATTAAGAAGTAATTAAGAATTTTAAACTTTTATTTATTTAAATTATTTAAAGCTTTATTTAAAACAATTTCAAATAATATTTAATTATTTTTTATAATTAAAAAGTAATTTTAACCACAAAATCATCTCATAAAGTATCTATTTTTATATCTAAATTATGAATGTTACATATTTTTTTGACTATCGATAATCATAATCCGTAACCTTTAGAATATCTTGAATCATCAATCTGATAAAAAGTATTAAATATCTTTTCTAAATCATCTTTTTTTATATCTTTATTCAACTTATTTTTAATAATTAAAAATTTACTAGTTAATTCTATTTTTATTTTTTTTCATTCTTTTCAATATTTATAAGCATTATCAAGTAGATTTCTAATAAGTGAGTTTATTAATTCTCTATTTCAAAGTAATTTACTTTTATTATTAGAATTAATTAAAATAATATTTCATTTTCATTTATTTATATTATCTATAATAATTTCTTCTAAATTTATTTTTTCTTTATTATTTATTTTACTGCTATTACTATTACTTAAAAACAAAAGAGAATTAATAATATTGGACATATAATCCAATTCCTCAGCACTAGATTCTATTAATTTTTTATCAAATCAAAACTCCAATAGTTCTAGATTAGATTTTATAACAGATATTGGTGTTTTTAATTCATGTGCCAAATTATGATTATATTCTTTTAAATTTTCATTGTGTTTTTCAATAGGTTTTATAGTTATCTTTGCTAAATAATAACTTACAAAATATATAAAAAAACTTAATACAATAAAAATAATATATTTATTGTAACCTCACATTCATCATTTTTTTATATCTCTACTATAATTTTCTGATATATGATAAATATATGGAATCATATAAGATATAAAAATAGCAAAAAAGAATAAAATAATTGCTATTTTAAATGCTAATTTATGTTCTTTTGATAGATTAAATTTCATTTTATTTTTTTTATAAAGATTTTTAACTAAAATTCTTTAGAATTAAATTAATTTCTAATCTCTCCCACTACGGGTACTCTCTTTACAAAAGAGAGAAATATTATCTTCCTTTTTAAAAGGAAGTACCGAGGTACGAGGGGATGGATTAAAACCAGTTAAGATATTATTAAAAGTGTTCACTAATTCTAATCTCTCCCACTACGGGTACTCTCTTTACAAAAGAGAGAAATATTATCTTCCTTTTTAAAAGGAAGTACCGAGGTACGAGGGGATGGATTAAAACCAGTTAAGATATTATTAAAAGTGTTCACTAATTCTAATCTCTCCCACTACGGGTATTCTCTTTACAAAAGAGAGAAATATTATCTTCCTTTTTAAAAGGAAGTACCGAGGTATGAGGGGATGGATTAAAACTAGTTAAGATATTATTAAAATATTGATTTTATTTTTAAATAAAATTTATAATTACTCAATTATATATCAAACTCCTTTTATGGTTTTTATTATATCTTTTGATATCTTTTTTCTGATTGTAGATATATGAGCTTCAAGTGTTGTTGATGATAAATCCAAATTTTCTTCTTGTTCTCACCAAACTTTTTCAAGTAATTGTATTTTTGATTTAGGAAATCATTTATTAATTGCCAAAAACTCTACAATTAGATATTCTTTATTACCTAAATCAATTTCTTTTGATTTATAATAAACTTTATGTTTAGATATATTTATTTCAATATCTCATATTTTAATACTTTCTTCTATTACTTTATCTTTTCTTTTTGATATTGATTTTATTCTAATTTCCAATTCCTTTAATTCAAAAGGTTTAGTCATATAATCATCAACTCACAAATCAAACATTTCTATTTTATCTTCAAGCATACTATTTGAAGTTAATGCTATAACTGGAATATTTTTTCAATTTTTTCTTAATTCTAGCATAAATTCTTTTCAATTCATTATAGGCATATTTATATCTAAAACTAAGATATCATATTTATTATAATTAATCTTTTCCATAGCTTCCTCTCAATGTATAGCTCATTCAGCAACATATCAAGATATCTTTAAAAATTTAATTATATTTTCTCTAAGTTTAGGATGATCTTCAATTACAAGTATTTTCATATATTTTAATTTAAATAATAATTCTTATTAAATTATAATAATAATTTAATTTAAATGAAGTTTAAAATATAAATCTTTTTTGTTTATTTATAAATTACAAATATAATAATTTATATTCTATAAATAATTTTATTTATTTTAAATAATTATATTTTTATATAAAACTATAATTTAAAAATATTTTAATAAAAAAATTAATAATAATAATAATAATAATAATAATAATAATAATAATAATAATAATAATAATAATAATAATATGTTTAATAATTATCCTGAGTACATAAATAAAGAATTAAAAAAAGAATTAGATGAAAAATGATTTTCAGTTTATAATTACATAAATTTAAAGGAACTAATCCTAACTTCTAGAAAAGATTTTTTGGAGATATTAGTAAAAATAAATTCTGTTTTTGCTATAGTTTCTATCATACTTTGAGTAATAAATATTTTCATATTATTGGCTTTTTTACTTATATGATATTCTATAATATTCTTAATTATATTTATAAAATTATTAAAAAGAACTTACCTTTTCCTTCATATTTCTGATGTTATATATACAAAAAAATGATTACTATTATCAGATAATATATATTATTACAAAGAAGATAATGAAAAATTAAGAAAAAAATTAGATTTTTATAGTATGGAATTTCAAGAATATTTATGAAAACCTTCGAATTTAACTGAAATTATATCTAAGAAAAAAGCTGAATTATCAGATTCAACTTTGAAACATTCTAAAAAACTTTCAAAAATTATGTCTAATGTCTGAAGTAGTAAAGAAAGTATGTGATTAATATTGGCTTTATGAATTGCAGGAGCACTATATGTTGGTTTTTTATATTTATTTTATTATATTTGATATTTTATAAGTTATATATTTTCATTTATATATATTATAATATTGAAAATAATTATTTTTTTCAAAGATAAAGTTGAATTAAAAATAAAAAATATAACATTAAATATTGATTCAGATATTCAGAAAATGCATCATATATATGATTTACTAAAATCAAAATTAGATAGATTTAAATCATGAGAAATTTCTGATATATCAAGTTTTACAGAAGATAAATTCAAAAACTTTTACAATCAAATATCATTAATACTTAATGAAAAAGAAAAATTAGAAATCATTATAAATAAATCTAAATACAAAGATTTTATAGATTTATTTATATTTAAAAAATATCTAAAAAATAATTTCAATAAACCAATAATAGACATGGTTTCATTATTATCAAAATATGAAAAATTAATAATTGAGCAAATTGAAGAAATAAAATCCAGTAAAATAAATAAAAATGAACTAAGTGCTCATCTTTCTCAAAAAAAGTTTATGTTGGATGATAAACTCAAAATAATTAAATTTAATATATCAAAATTAAATAAAAGTATTTTATAAAATATAGTAAAAAAATGCCATAAATGGACTTTTCTACAATTAGATTGTCTTAAAAATAAAACTACTAAATCAACATTACAATTTTTAGAGCTATGTCTTTATATCAACATTATATCTCTAGGACTATATATTTAATTAATATAATTAATTTTATGTTTTTATTTTTTTATACTCAAAAAATCAGAAAATTCAAGAATATATTCCAAATAAAGCAAATCAATATAAAAGATTATAGTAATCACTTAGTGGATAATTTGTTATTAATAAATTTGTGATTTTATTCAAAATAAATCATGATATTATTATTAATAATATATAAAATATTGGAATTTGGAATTTTATAACATCTCTACTAAAAAAATAAGCTAAACTCAAAAATAAAATTTGAGTTAAAACTGTAACTATTCAAGCTCATATAAAACTATAATAAGGTATAATTATTATATTTCATATAATGTTTACAATAGTTAAAATTATACTTATTTTTAATAATCTGTTTTGCTTTTCCGTAGCTACAAGTAAATAAGAAAAAACTAATCCTAAGTAAAAGAATAATAACATAAAAAAAACTATATCAAAAGCATTACTTGCAGTATATCTATTTAATTCTGTTATTATTAAATAATTTTCATTTGCTATTAATCTAATTATATAATCCTTAAAAACCAATCCTAATGAGATTATTCATACTCAAAATACCAATAATAATTTGAATGTATTCTGAGTTATCTCTTTAAGTTTTTTAAAATTATTTTCTTTATAATATTTTGACATAGATGGTAAAAGAGAATTCATTAAAAAAGCTCAAATCATCATAAATACATCCATTATCTTTAATGGTAAACTGTATAAAGCTATACTTCTTTCTGCTATTAATCATTTTTCAATTAGACTAATTAATACTATATCTATTTTTGTGTAAACAACTGCTAAAAATAAAGCTATTCAATAAGGTAAACTTGTTATAAAAATCTTTTTTATATATTTCCAATCAAAATTAAATCTAATATTTATAATTTTTTTTGCATAAAAATAATTAAGTATTGCATTTATTAATATTCAAAATGCTCATATAGACATTACAAATAAAAATGGTTCAAAATATCAGCTTATTTCTGGATTTGGATAAATTTTTGTAAATAGTAAAAATGTAAGAAGTAATATTACTAATTTTCAAATTATGGCAGAAAATAAAGAAAATTCCATTTTCATATAACTTTGCATCAAAGCAAGCATACTAGAATTAATCAATGAAAATAGTGCAAAAAAAGATGCTATAAGTATAGAATACATTATAAGTTCTGAATTGTATCAAGGTAGAAAAAATGATATTGTTGTTGCAAATACTATAACAAATGAACCAGTTATCACTCTAAGAGTTAGTATATTTCAAAAAATATATTCTGCTTTATCTTTATTTGCAGAAATTTCTTTTATAGTAATTGCATACAATCAAAGATCTACCAAAAAAGCAAATATATAAATATAATTATATACTTTATTATAACTTCAAAATAATTCAACAGTAAAATAATTTGTAAGTAATCAAATTAATATTATAGAGATGATAGCAGTTCAAAATTTTGAAAAAACCTGTGCTAATGTATTACTGATTATTTTTTTAAGCATAGAATTAAATCATAAAAATAAAAATTGCAAAAAATTAATTCTAAATATACTATAATAAAAAAAGATTTATTCAATTATATTTATAAAAATATATGATATCCATAATTATTCCTACATTAAATAGACAAGAATTATTAAAAAAATCAATTTTAGCTATATTAAATAATACAAAAAAAGTTGATGAAATTATCATCATTGAACAATGAAATATAGAAAAAACAAAAAACACATTAAAAGACTTAAATTTTAATTTTAAAATATTTTTTTCAAACCAAAAATCAATAACAAAGGCTAGAAATATTTGAATAGAAAAAAGTATTTGAGATTATATTTTTTTTATAGATGATGATTTAGAGATTGATAATAATTATATTGAAATTTGATACAATTATTTAAAAAATAATAATCAAGTAAAAATAGTTTCATGAAAAGATGGAAATGCTTTTTTACCCAAAAAAAGTATTTTCAAAAAAGTTTTCAGATTTTTATTATATCAAGATACATTAAATAGTGAAAGAAAAATCTTAAGAAGTGGTCAAAATACTGTGTATATTGATTATGAAAAGCCTATTTCATCTCAATGGGCTAGTTGAACAATGGTAGTAAAAAAAGAGGTTTTTAAGTCAAATAAATTTAGAGAAGATTTTATTAGATGGGGTTTTTGAGAAGATATTGATTTTTCATATAGAGTATACAAAAAATATGGTTTAGGAAGTATAATTTTTTTATCAAATTTAATATTTAATCATATAAAATCAGACCAAAACAGAATTACTAACAATCAAGCAATAAAAATGATGTTCATATATAGGTATATATTTTGGAAAAAAGAAGTTTATAATAATTCATTTTTGAGTTTATTTTTATATTTTTATTCTGAAATTTTTAGAGCAATATTACATTCAAGATCATACAATAATAATAAATTTCTAACATATAAACAAACACTAAAAACTCAACTATATATAATTAAAAATTATAAAAAAATAGATAACAATACTATTGATTATAATACTTATATTTTAGATTAAGAAATACTCAAAAAAAAAAAGGGCTAAAAGCCCTTTTTTTATTAAATTCTTATTTTTAAATAATTAATTTTATTAATAGAAATTTTTAATTCTATATTTTTTAATTACTGAATTTAAATAATAGCACATCTCAATCTTGTACAATATATTCTTTTCATTCAAGGGAAACTTTTCAGTTTTCTTTTGCTCATGACCAACCAGAATTTTCAACTAAATCTTTCCAGTTTACTTTATCTGCTTTAATAAAACCTTTTTCAAAATCAGTATGAATAACTCATGCAGCTTGAGGTGCAGAATCTCCTTTATGAATTGTCCAAGCTCTTACTTCTTGTACTCAAGCAGTAAAATAATACATTAAATCAAGAGCATCATAACTTGCTTTAATTAAATCATCTAGACCAGTGGTCTTTAAACCCATTTCTTCTAAAAATTCATTTTTTTCATCTAAACTCATTTCAACCATATCAGATTCAAGTTTTGCACAAACAGCTATAACAGTTTGATTTTCATCTACACCAATTAATTTTTGTAATTCTGATTCTGAAGTATCCATCATTTCTTCACTAACATTACAAGCATATACAAATTTCTTATTTGTAAGTAAATGTAAATCATAAATACTTAATAATTCATCTTCTGATAATCACATATTTGAAACTAATTTTCATTCATTAAGTTCTTTTAATATTTTATCATATCATTCAACAATAACTTGCATTTTTTTATCTGATTTTGCTTTTCTTCTATCTCAATTTAATCTTTTTTCAAGTGTTTCAATATCTGCCATAATTAACTCTGCATTAATTACTTCTATATCAAATTTAGGATCAACTTTACCATTTACATGGATAATATCACCATCTTCAAAAACTCTTACAACTTGCAATATAGCATCAGCTTGTCTAATATTAGCAAGAAATTTATTACCAAGTCATTCTCATTTACTTGCTCATTCAACAATACCAGCAATATCAATAAATTCACAGTTAGCTGGAATTACTTTTTCTCATTTAACTGCTTCTTTAATTTTTTCTAATCTAGGATCATTTACAACAACAATACCAGTATTTGGCTCAATAGTACAAAATGGAAAATTTTGTGCATCAGCAGAATAATTCTTAGTTAAAGCATTAAATAAAGTACTCTTCCCTACATTTGGCAAACCAACAATACCTATTTGCATATTTTTATAATTAATTTTAAAATCTAAAAAAGATTATATGAAAAATATAGATTAAAGCAATAAAAATATTTTTTATTTATCCAATGTATTATTATGATATTCCCTATAATATTTCAAATAATCAACAAGTTCAGAATTATTTCTACCATTATATCCTATAATTCCAAAAATACTCATATTAAATTTTTTCAAAAGACTACTTCTTTCATCACCTGAATCACTTTTTTCAATTCCCATTTTTATATTTTAATTATATTTTAAAATTATTCTTTTAAGATCTTTTAACCTATTATAGCATATTTTTCATAAAATAAATAATTAAAGTAAAAAAAAGATTTGACTTTAAAATCAAAATCAATATAAATAACTAGCAACATCAAATGAGTTAATTCAAAGTTTAGTCATTATAGACTTTTAATTAATCTTAATAATGTTAGCTTAATAAAGGAGTTTTAATGGCAAAAATGACCATTATCCAGACTGGTTCTGGTGGACTTATTACAAAAAAATAAGAGATAATTAGTCTTATTTTTCAAAAAGAGTTGTCTCTATATTATTTTGAGACTAAAAACAAAAAAAGGAAAAAAAATGAATAACAATCAGAAAAGAAGAATGATAGATAGTAAACATGCTCTTCAAATCCAAAGGATTCAAAAAGAAAAAAAATGTTCTTATGAGAAGGCAACTTCAATCTATCTAAATAAAACTAAGTTAAAGTTTGAAGATATTCAATTCTAAACCTAGTTTCATTTGAGCCCATAAAAAGGGCTCTTTTTATTTGTGAAAAATCATAATTGGCACTCAATAGAAAAAAGTGCTAAAAAAGTTTTGACAGGAGAAAAAAAAATGATAGAATAGTTTGTAAGTAAGGTTGTGGACTAAGGTTTTAATCCATCCCCCTACGGGTACTTCCTTTGGAAAAGTAAGAAAATATTACAATTTAATAAAAAAAATATTATGGCAAAAATTATTTGAATAGATTTGGGTACAACTAATAGTTGTGTTGCATTTATGGAAGGTTGAGAAGCTAAGGTTATTCCTAATGCTGAATGAAATAGAACTACTCCAAGTGTTGTGGCTAAAACAAAAGATGGAAGTATTATTGTTGGTACTCCTGCAAAAAGACAACAAATCACAAATCCTGCTGAAACAATTTATTCAGCTAAAAGATTTATTGGTAGAAAATTTGATGAAGTTTCTGATGAAATTAAAAATGTTCCATTTACTGTTGTTAAATGAAAAAATGGTGAAGCATTAATTACTTTTGATGGAAAAGATGTTAGACCAGAAGAAATTGCTAGTCATGTTTTAATGAAACTTAAAGAAGATGCTGAAAAATTTCTAAATGATAAAGTTACTGAAGCAGTTATTACTGTTCCTGCATACTTTAATGATGATCAAAGACAAGCAACTATAAATGCTGGTAAGATTGCTGGACTTGAGGTTAAAAGAATTGTAAATGAACCAACTGCTGCTGCACTTTCATATGGTGCTTGAAAAGGTAAAAATGAAAAAATTGCAGTATTTGATTTAGGTTGAGGTACATTTGATGTATCTATTCTTGAATTATCTGATGAAGGTACTTTTGAAGTATTATCTACAAATGGTGACACTCACCTTGGTTGAGATGATTTTGATAAAAAAGTTGTTGATTATATAATTTCTGAATTCAAAAAAGATGAAGGAATTGATTTATATTCAGACCCTATGGCTCTTCAAAGAGTAAGGGATGAAGCTGAAAAAGCAAAAAAAGAATTATCAGCAACTACTAGTTATGATATTAATCTACCATATATAACTGTTGCAAATTGAGTTCCAAAAAATTTAATGATGAATATTTCAAGAGCTAAATTTGAAGAATTAATTTCTGATTTAGTTACTAAATCAATTGAACCATGTAAAAAAGCATTGGATGATGCAGGATTATCTACATCAGATCTAGATCAAGTTTTACTTGTTTGAGGTTCTACTAGAATTCCACTTGTAAAACAAAAAGTTGAAGAATTCTTTGCTAAAAAACCAAATGAATGAGTTAATCCAGATGAAGCTGTTGCTCTAGGTGCTGCTGTTCAAGCAGGTATTATTGGTTGAGATGTAACTGATGTATTATTACTTGATGTTACTCCACTTTCTCTAGGTATTGAAACTATGGGTTCTATTTGTACAAAAATGATTACTAGAAATACTACTATCCCAGCTTCAAAATCTGAAACCTTCTCTACTGCTGTTGATAATCAACCAAGTGTAGAAATTCATGTTTTACAATGAGAAAGAGAAATGGCTGCAGATAATAAATCTTTATGAAGATTTATGCTTGATCAAATAGCACCAGCTCCAAGATGAACTCCACAAATAGAGGTTTCTTTTGATATAGATGCAAACTGAGTTCTTACAGTTAAAGCAAAAGATAAATCAACAGGTAAAGAACAACATATTACTATTGCTGGTTCTACTGGTATGGATGAAGCTGAAGTTGATAGATTAGTAAAAGAAGCAGAAGCAAAAAAAGATGAAGACAAAAAGAAAAAAGAAGCTATAGATGCTAGAAATATGGCAGATTCAACATCTTATCAAGCAACTAAAATGATTGATGATAATAAAGATAAAATTGATGAAGCTGATAAAAAAGAATTAGAAGAAAAAATAGAAGCAGTTAAAACTGTTATCTGAAATACAGAAGCTAGCAAAGAAGAATTAGAAATTCCAACAAAAGCACTTAATGATTCTATGATGAAAATTGGACAAAAACTTCACCAAACTGGAACTAATCCAGAAGCATGAGCTGAAACAAAATCTGATGATTGAGTTGTAGATGCTGAAGAAGTAAAAGAAGAATGAGATACTAAGAAAAATGAAAGAGTATAAAAAAAAATTCCAAATGATCAATCATTTGGGATTTTTTTTTATATATTATCTAAAAAAACTTGAACTAATCTTTCTGGATTTTTCAAATGAATTCAATGAGTTTCATTATCAAGAATAACTAATTTTGATCTTTTTATATTATTTCTCATAAAATAAGCATCTGAAACTGGTGTGTAATTATCATTTTCTCACCAAATTAAAAGTGTGAATTTATCTATTAATTTAATTTCATCTTTTAAATCAGAAGAAATCATATTTAAATAAGTTTCTTTTAATTTTGGATTTTTTTCTGCATTTAAATAATCCTGTGATCAAATAGCTCTATAAAATAAATTTCTAATCTTATCTACTCAAAGTTTTTTTAATATAGAACATGAAAATACTTTTTTTCCTATTTTAGTAAAAAAATTAAATACTTTTCTTTTAAAACTCCTATTTTTATCATTCCTTATTCATGCAGAATTATTCAAAATAAGTCTTAATATATTAATTTTTTTTCTATTTGTTAATTTTATAGAAATTGCTCATCCATTAGAATGCCCCCATAAAATAAGATTTGAAAAATCAATCTTTTTATGTTTTTTAACCAAATCTCAAATAAATTCTTCAATCAACTCAGCATAACTATCCAAATTATAAATATCATTACACTTTGTGTTTTTTGAAGCACAAGGAATATCAGGAATAACAACATTATATCAAGAATTTCCCAATATTTTTCAAACCTCACTCCAACTACTACTTGCTCACTGCCATCAATGCAAAATCAGAATTGTATCATTTTTTGGTTCATCAGATTCAAAAAACTCATAACTAAGACTTGTTTCATTAATTTTAATTTTATTACCTTTCATGAATTTTATTTATTTAAATAATTTATCTTTAAATAGTATAATAAAAAAGATACAAATCACAAAATTAATAATTTTTACAAAAAATACATTTCTCCCTTGACATAATTAATATTATACAATATAATAGCAATCATTAATCTCTAATAATAACATATATGATTATAAATTATAATTTTTCAGATATTGAGGAACAAAAAACAAAAAGTTCATTACCTACTAATTTTTTAAATAATCCTACAGAACAAACTGAAAATATTACTATAGAAATAAAAAACTCTGTAAAAACAAATTTAGAAAACAATAAAATTCCTTCTATAAATCTAGAACAAATATTCGAATCAGAAAAAATTGTTTTTTAATTATCTATATCTAAACTAAAAAACTGAAATTTTTAATTTCAGTTTTTTAGTTTTTTTCAAATTCTTCTACATATTTTCTAAACATATCTCATTTTTCAATAAATCATTTCCATAAACTGAAACTTTGGGCAGCTGATGATAAAATACAGTACTCTGCTTTTTTTGTATTTTTAAATCAGAAAGAAACTGCATTTTTCATTGATTTTGTTTTGTAAATAATAGGTTTATAATTTCAAAATCATTCTAAAATATATTCTTTATCAAATTCAATATCTTTGGAAAAATTTCAAAAAATTTCTTCTCAAGAGTCAGGAAATAAAACAATATTTTTTATATTATATTTAATTAAACTATTTCTTATTTTATCATAATTAACTCATGTTGAAACTCATCCTAAAAACAAAGTTCAAATATCTTTTCAAAATGTTTCAATAGCTGCAATTGTACTTTCTTGAGTAACTGAAATTGCATCATTAATAAAAGTAATTCAGTTATATTTTCATATATTTTCTTGTCTATGAGATAAGCCTGTAAATTCTGATAGAACTTTTTTTATACTATCAATATTTTTATCATTTTTAAAAATTCAAATTTTATCTAATACTCCAAAAACTCAAATAATATTTTTTTTATTATGTTCTCCTTTTAAAGATATATTTAAATTATCTAATATTAAATTATTTCAAATATAAAATTTTCAATTTTTAATTTCAAGTATTTCATCAGAACTTTTTTTATAATTATATGTTCAATTTAATCAAAAAAAGTCTATATTTTCAAATTTATTTAATTTTTTATTACTTTTTAATTCAGAAGACACTAGTTTATATTTTGCATTTTTTAAAACATTTATTTTAGCAATTTCATAATTTCCTCTTCAATTGTGCCAGTCTAAATGACAATCATAAATATTATTTAAAAGTCCTATAAATAAATTTAATTCTAATCCTTCCAACATATAACTCGATAATTCATAAATAATATAATCATATTCTTCTTGATCTTTTTCATTTAAAACATTAGGAATTATATTTATTTCATCTAAAACAGGATTTCATATATTTCAAACTAATTTTACTTTATATCATATATCTTTTAAGATTTCATAAAGTAAACTTGAAATTGTAGACTTACCTTTTGTACCTGTTATTCAAATAATTTTTCATTTAAAATTATCTGCTAATATTTCTCATTGAGAAGTTAATTTATCTTTAACTTCCAATAATTCAGGATTATTATATGGACTAATTCAAGGACTTTTAAAAATAATATCAAAATCTTTTAAATTTTTTAAATAGTCTTTATTAATAGATTTATCCAAAATTTCATAAGATACAATATTTAATTTTTTTAAAAATCTTTCTGTTGATTTTCATTCAACTCAATATCCTAAAATAGCTATTTTTTTATTTTCTAAATTTTTTATTTTCATAAAAATATATTTTTATTGTTAATATTTAAATTATATAAAAAAAATAAAAAAAACATAATAAATTATGTTTTTTAATTTAAATTATAATTTATTAATATATTACCCCAAAATAAAATTTGAAGTGCAACTTTTGAAAAATAAAAAAGTAATATAATGGTTCCCGAAGGGTGAAAAAATATAATTTATTTTCTTAAAACAGATTATCTACTAGGCTGTATACTAAATCTCTTCTTTCTAAAATAATTATATTTACAACATTTTCTCAGAAATTAAAAATAATTCTGTATTTTCATACTCTTTCTTTGAATAATCATTTATATCATTTTAATTGAACTAGTTCTACTTTACTATCTCTAATTAAAAATAACTTTTTCTTAATTAAACTTGCATATTTTGAGTCAGATTTACTAATAATTTTTAATTTTTTTAGTGCTTGTTTTGAAAGTAATATTTCCATTATTTAATACTATTTAATAAATTATTAGTTTCTTCTTGTGATGCCATTCAATTTTCTATAGATTTTTTTGCAGCAAGTCAGAAGAGTATATCTTCATATTCTTCTAATTGTTTCAAATGAGAATATTCATTATAATCCATTAAAACAGCAAAATTTTTATTATTTTTAGTTATAGTAAAAGATTCTTTTTTTACACTTTGTAATCTATTTCAAAAAGATTGTTTCATATCTGTTGCTGTAATTGTTGTCATAAATGTACATTTTAGTTAATATATTGTACATATTATATATTTTTTCTTTTAAAGTCAAAAAAAATATTTACTAAATTTAGTAAATATTTTTTTTAATACAACTCTGAATGTGTTCATATTTTCAATTTGAAAGTTATTTAAAAATAGCCCTAAAATCACTTGTAATATTTATTGATCTTTTTCATAATAATTTTATTTCAATGTTTTTCTATAATTTTGATACTAATTTTAAAAAAATAAATAAATTATAAAAAATAATTTGATATTAATTTAAAAAAGATAAAATAGTTAAAGTATTATTAATTAAAAAAATAAGAAAATGAGTAATGAAAAAAAAGCAGTAAAATTAGATTATTTTAAAGAAAGTTTAAAATTACACAAAAAAATACAGTGAAAAATTTCTACAGAATTAAAATTAGAATTAAAAACAAAAGATGATTTGAGTTTAGCTTATACTCCTTGAGTGGCTGAACCTTGTAGAGAAATTACAAGAAATATTGAAAATGCATATAAATATACTTTAAAAGCAAATACTGTTGCTGTAATTAGTGATGGTTCTGCTGTTTTAGGATTATGAAATATTTGATGATTAGCAGGATTGCCTGTTATGGAATGAAAATGTGCTCTATTTAAAGAATTTGCTGGAGTAAATGCATTTCCAATAGTTTTAGACACACAAGATACAGAAGAAATAATTAAAACAATTAAAGATATTTCTATAACTTTTTGATGAATAAATTTAGAAGATTTTTCAGCTCCTAGATGTTTTGAAATTGAAGAAAGATTAAAAAAGGAACTAAATATTCCTGTTTTTCATGATGATCAACACTGAACTGCAATAGTTGTTTTAGCTGGATTAATAAATTCATTAAAAATAGTTTGAAAGAAAAAAGAAGATATTAAAATTGTTGTAAATGGGCTTTGAGCTGCATGAACTGCAATAATAAAATTATTGAAATTATACTGAGTATGAGATATTATAGTTTGTGACAGTAAATGAATAGTAAGTAATTCTAGGGATAATTTAAATTCAGAAAAATTAAAAATTTTGAAAATCACTAATAAAAATGATATATCTTGACAATTAGAAGATGCAATAATTTGAGCAGATGTTTTTGTTTGAGTTTCAGTTGCTGGAGCATTAACTTCAAATATGGTAAAAACTATGAATTCTGATCCTATGATTTTTGCAATGGCAAATCCAAGTCCAGAAATTATGCCAAATATAGCAAAAGAGGCTTGAGCAAGGATTATTGCAACCTGAAGATCAGATTTTCCTAATCAATTAAATAATGTATTAGTATTTCCATGAATTTTTAAATGAGCATTAAAAAATAGATTAGTAGAAATAACAGAATATCACAAACTAGCTGCAGCCAAAGCACTTGCTGATTATGTAAAAAATCCAACAGAAGATATGATTATACCAAGTCCATTAGACAGATGAGTTGCTGATATTATTGCTTGAGTTATTAAATAATTAAATATAAAAATATGCAAAAAAATATATACATAATTTGAATTGGTTGAATTGGAATATCAGCTATTGCTAGATATTATTTAAATGAATGATATCAAGTTTTTTGAAGTGATAAAACTAATTCTGAACTAATAGAAAAACTACAATCTGAATGATGTAAAATAATTATATCCCCCTCACCCCAACCCTCTCCTTTGGAGGAGAGAGAGTTTGATTTAGTGATTTATACTGAAGCAATACCGAAAGATAATCCTGAATTACAAAAAGCTTTAGAATTAAAAATACAAATTCAAACATATCCTGAAGCTTTGGCAGAAATAGCTAATAATAAAAAACTTATAGCAATTGCTTGAACTCATTGAAAATCAACTACTACTTCCCTAACAAGTTTAGTTTTAAAAGATTCTGAGATATGAACAAGTGCTGTGATTTGAACTATTTTAAAAGAATTTGACTGAAAAAATGCTCATTTTTCTAATAGTGAATATTTCACAATTGAAGCCTGTGAATACAAAAGAAGTTTTTTGAGATATAAACCTTATGTCTGAGTTATTACAAATATTGATTTAGATCATCTTGATTACTATAAAGATTTGAGTGATTATTTATCAGCTTTTGATGAATTTATAAATAATATAAAAACTGGGTGATTTGTGATATTAAACTGAGATTGTAAAAATTCAAAAACTCTTTTATATAAAAGAAAAGATATAAACTATATAGAAATATTTAGTAAATATGCTGTATTTACTCCTCTATCTAACTCTCTCCTAAAGAAGAAAGAACAAGGACAAAATACTTCCTCTCCTTTAGGAAAGGACTGAGATGAGGCCCCATCTGAAATAATTACATTTCCAGAAATAAATATGAAAGTTCCTTGAGAACATATATTATTTGATGCACATATAGCATATATAATTGGTCATCTGCTTGGTTTGGAAGATAAAAATATAGTTTCTTCCCTAGAAAATTATTCTGGAGTTTGGAGAAGAATGGAAGTAATTTGAGAAACTGATAATAAAAATATTTTGATGAGTGATTATTGACATCATCCAACTGAAATATTACTCACTCTAAAAGCTTTGAAAGACCAAAATCATGCTAGACCAATTTTAACAATTTTTCAACCACATCAATATAATAGAACTCTAGAATTATTAGAAGAATTCAAAACTTGTTTTTATAATACTGATAAACTTATAATTCCAAACATATATGAATCAAGAGATTCAGAAGAAGATAAGAAAAAGATAAATTCAAAAATTCTAATAGATTACATAAAACATAACAATAAATTAGATTGAGAAAATTTTGAAAAAACTTTAGAAGAAATAGAAAAATGGGATAAACAAAATAATTACTGAATTATTTTACTTATGTGAGCATGAGATATAGATAATTTAAGACAAAAAATAAAGACAAATTAAAAAAAACAAGGGGCTGAAGCCACCTTGTTAATATATTCAACAGAATGTTTTAGCTTTCTGTTTTTTTTATTTACCAATAAATTTAATTTTATTTTTCATATTAGCAGCAACAAGCATTATAAATACTCTTGAAATATACATTGCTGAAAATAGTGAAACAATTATTCAAATACCTAACATTAATCAAAATCATTTAATCATATTAATTCAAAACACATAAAGAATTAATGCTACTATTAATCATGTAATATTTGAATCCCAAATAGCTGACCAAGATTTATTAAATCATATTCTTGATGCATCTAATAATTTTTTTCAATTTCAAATTTCTTCTCTAATTCTTTCAAAAATAAGAATATTAGCATCAATTGCCATACCTATAGATAAAATTAATCATGCTATAGAAGCTAAAGTTAAAACAGTTCAAGTCGATTTAATTACAAATAATACAATTATAACATACATAGCTAATGATAAAGATGCTATAAATCCAGCTAATCTATAAGTATAAATTAAAAATATAAAAATCAATACAAATCATAACAATCAAGCTATTATAAGTTTTTCTAAACTATTAGACCCTAGTTTTGAATCTATTGATTTTTCTGAAGTTAAAATAATTGGTGCTGGAACAACTCAAGTATTAATATTTAATGACAATGCTTTTGCTTCATCTATTTTGTAAGGATTACTTGATGGTCCAGATATTTGTGCTTTACCTCATAATATAGGTTCTCTTATAACAGGACTTGCAAGTAATTCTCCTCAAACAAATATTGCCATTTCTTTTCAAACTAATCTAGTTGATAAATCTCAAAAAATAACTTTTCATTCATTATTAAATATAAGTTCAATAATAGGAGAACCTATAGGATCAAAAACAACTGATGATTTAACAAAATAAGTTTCATCTAAATCATGAAAAATTCAGTCTGTTCATTTTCATCTTGCAATAATCCATTCTTCTTGATCTAAAGATCCTGTACCTTTTCAAAAATTAGGATTTTTTTCTTTAAATTTTATAAGAACAACTTTTCAAATAGCATCTTTTGCTTTTTGGATATTTTTTTTATCATCAAATTCAGTATTTCATTTTAACGGTATTTGAACAATAATATGTTTTTCTCCTGCATAATCTGCTGTAACTAATACAGAATCATTTATATTAAGAGTATTGATTCTTTTATTAATTATACTTTTAAGTCATTCTACAATTTCTTTTTCTCTTTCGAAGTTATAATCTACCTCCGTTTTTGCTTCAGTTAAGTCTACTTCATAATCAAGCTCTACTCATCATTGTAAATCTAAACCTAATTTATATTCTTGACCAGAAAAAGGAGCATTCATTCAATATGAACTCCAAGGAAATACATAATATACCAAACTTAATAATACTATTATAAGTAAGAATATTTTTGTTATTAATGTTTTCATTTTTTATTATTTAATAATTAATTTAATTTATTATATTTTTTTTTAAGAATTTTCAACTTTTTTATTTGCAAGTTGTCAGCAAGCTGCATCTATATCATCTCACATAGTCATTCTAATTGTAGATACTACTCAATAATGTTTTAATATAGATTGAAATTTCAATATAATAAACCTTGGTGTTGCTTTGAATCAATCAGAGTTTGTTCACTCTCATTCATTATATGGAATAAAATTAACATGTGCTAATTTTCATTCAAGTAATTTTCATAATTCATGAGCTAATTTTATATTATCATTAATTCAGTTAATCATAATATATTCATAAAAAATTCTTTTATTTGTTTTTTCTACATGATTATCTAAACTTGCCATTAAATCTTTTAATGGATAAGTATGATCAACTGGCATTATTGATTTTCTAACAGTATCATTTGGAGCATGAAGTGAAATTGCCAAACCAGATTGTGGAAAGTCCTCTGTAAATCTTCTTATTCAAGGAACAATTCAACAAGTAGAAACAGTTATTCTCCTATTTGCTAAATCCATTTTTTTCTGTCAAAGTGCAAAATTAATACTATCTTTAACAACATCATAATTAAGCATAGGTTCCCCCATTCACATATAAACAATATTTCTTAATTTATTTCATTCACTATTTAATAATTTTGCTGCATAATAAATTTGTTCTACTATTTCAGAATATTCTAAATTCTTAAGTAATCATAGTTTTCATGTTGCACAAAAACTACATCACATAGGACAACCTGCTTGACAAGACACACAAAGAGTTACTCTTCAAGTTAAATGCCTCATAATAACAGCTTCAATAAATTCTCAAGTTTTTGTTTTAAATAAAATCTTAGTAGTTTGACCATTTTCAGAAGTTTTTATTGTATCAGCTTCTAAACTATCAAAAAAGAAATTCTCCTTTAATTGCTTCCTTAAATCTCTTGGAATAGTCTCTATTTCATCAAAGTTATCAATGAAATTTTTATAAATTGCATTCTCAATTTGAGAGTATCTAAAATTAGATATTTTATTTTGTTTAAAAAATTCTTTTACTTTTTCTTCATCATGGATAGAATACATAGTAAGTTTAATATTAAATTTTAAGCTTTTTATAAATAATATTTTATTTATAAATTAATTTTTTTACAAATTTAATCCAATTATATGAAAAAAACTAAAAAAGCAACATCATTAATAGAATCACTTATAATTTTAATGGTAATAATATCTTGAATAATTTGATTATATCAAGTATTAAACAGTTCTATTAGACTTTCAAATACTACAAAAAATAGAATTGAAGCTATAGAAATTGCAAGAGAATGAATAGAAGCAATGAAAAATATTAGAGATACAAATTGGTTAACTTTTGCATGAGATAAAGAAAACTGCTGGAATACATTAAATTATGATTCTGGTTGTGTTTGAGCTTCTTCACTAGTCTTAATAAGTGACACATCAACATGAATACTTTATCAAGATAATAAAAATAGATGGTTTTTAGATACAACGGCTTGATTAAATTTCAAAGTATGAAAAGATACTAATTGATATTATACTCAAACATGAGTAACTGATACTAATAAAACTATATATACAAGAGAAATAAATATTGAATATACAAATTGAAAATCAGCTACTACAGCAACTTGAATGACAGTAAGTTCTACTGTAACCTGGACTGATAATTCAAAAGAAAACCAAAAAGTTGTACTTACTGATTTAATAAGTAATTGGGAGAAATAAAAAACTAAATTAAAAAATGTTATAGTATAAAAACTATAACATTTTTTAATTTTCTAATAAGCATCTTCAAAAAATCAATCATCATCATCATCATCATTATTTCTTTTTCTAGATCAAACAGTAGTATTTGGAACTAGTTCATCTACATAATCTTTTATTTCTTCTTGTGATTCAGCTAAAACATCTTTTTTAAGATTTGAAGTTGAAATACCATCAGAATCATCATCTATATTATTACTAGAATAATCATTAGACATTAATTTATCTGTAATTTTATTTAATATTATTTTTGATTCCATAGTTCAAGCCTTAAATTCATCACCTGAAATTCTTTTAATCTCATCTATATGTTCTGAAATTCACATTTTTTGAAGTTGATTTCAAACATCTCATAATCAATCTTTAAAAAGAGACATTATATTTTTCTGTCAACCTCTTTCAGATATATATTGAAGTAATCAAAGTAAAGTTTTTTGAATAATAAATCTTTGAGATTGTCTATTTTTAACTGAATTAAGATCATTTCAAACTAATATTTTATTATTTGTTTGGGTTAATTCTCAGACAACTTCTCTCCAAGATTTTTTTGCTGCAGGTCAATTTGCAAATTTTCACTGTTGATCAATTCAACCAATTTGAGAAAAAACCTTTCATCACAGTCAAGTCCATCACATCTCTCATCACTGATCATCCATTACTCATTTATCAGAAAAACTCCCTTCCTCAACTATCTGTCATACCTTAGTTTTATATCTTTTAAAAACATCATTATTTCCTTCTTCTAAAAGAATAATTTTATCTGTTTGCTCATATTCTCTATTTTGATTATTCAAAAAATGCATACTTCTAGTAAGAGGCTTTCAAAAATCTTTCCAAAATGATTGTGCATCCTGCATTTTAGATTTTTCTGAAATACTTCAATTTTTTTGATTTAATTTAATAGTTTTTGCTCTTTCATATATTCATTTAAATCTAATAGGATCAATTTCCTCATATCTTTTTGATAATTCAACTACAGTATCATTTAATAATTCCATTCAAGAAATATCAGCCATAAACCTAGTAAAAATTAAACCTCAATATGTGTTTATATATCCTTTAAATTCATTAAGTTGAGCTTCTTGAAGTCAATATCAAGCTCAAGAAAAAGCAACTATAAATGGATATTCATTCATTTCATGAAATTCTCATCATCTTCAAACTGCAGATTTATATTTTCAAAGTCAATTATTAAATTCTCCTCACATACTTTCTGAAATAGCTCATTTATTTCTAGATGAAAATTGTCTCATACTTTCAGCTTCTTTATGTCATTTTTCTAACTCATCTGATATTCATGCTTTATTTTTTCACTCAAATTCTTTATAAAGCCTTCACCTTCTTTTAATATTAGAATATTTATGTACTTTACATTGATCTGTTAAAAGTCTATACATTAAAACTTCTTCAGTAAAACCAACTCCGTCATCAGCTGCTTCTTTTTGTATTTTTAAAAATAATTCATCATTTACCTTTCAACCAAAAGCCTTATACCATGACCACTTTCATCTTTCAGAAGCTAGTGGTCACTTAGCATTAAGTGTTCAGTATTTTGAAAGCATAAATAACATTCAAGCCTCTTTTTTATATTCAGGAGTATCTTTATTATATAACCATTTCTTAATTCTATTAATTGCATCACCTGATTCAACCTTTCATAATTCTTTTAATTCTTTATCCATTGCTTCTGATTCTGAACCATCAACTTTTGCTTGTAAGTCAGCTCTAATTTCATCTGGTAAAAATTTTCAGAAAGATAAAGCAACTTTTGCTGAATGGACATCATTACCTTTTTTTAAACTTTCAGTAATACTATCTAACATCAATTTTCAACCTGAGTATAATTCAGCAAAAGAAAAATTATTAAAAAATTTACTAACAAAAGAATTATGAAAATTACCATCATTATTTTCTTTTGGGTCTGAGATTATTTTTTCTTTTCATATTTGCCAATCAGGAGTAAAACTATCTCAATTATTAGATATTAATTTTTTAAATTCAGTTAACGTATAAGTGTGTTTTCTATCATCAAGAGAAACTAGTTCTCACTTATATTCTCAATTTTTATCTTTTTTTACTTTGGATAGTATTTTTTTATCTTCTTTATTATTTGGATTTAAATCTCATAAATCCTTTTTTTCTCAAAATTGTATTGTTATTTGTCAGTTTCAACTTGAAACAATTTTTATTAATTCATTATCTTTTGAAACTAAATAATCAACTTCCATATCTTTTTCTTCCCCTCAAACCTGAACTTTTTTTGCAATAAGTTTTCAGTTCTTTATTTCATGTTCCTTCCATAAATCATCTTCTCATGATAAATCAGATAATAAAGATTCCATATTGTCTATGGGTTTTATTCTTTTAGCTTTTTCTTGTTTAAAAGCTTCTGAAAATGAGAAAAAATCAAGATTTTGTACTAAGCCTACTGGATTTCTTAATATTATTTCTCAAGACTCTCTATCTATTCATGTTATTTCAAATATTCATTTTTTAGTTTCAATATACATCCCCTTGAAAAGACCTTTTCTACCATCACTTGCTAAAATTTCAGATCATTTTGGATCATTTTCATCAAGGACTTTTAATAAATTTTTGAAATTATATTCATCTAAATTATCAAGTTGGTCTTGTTTTTCAGTAATTTTATCAAGAATTTCTTTATATTCAGGATCTTCCTCTAAATCAAAATATTTTTTTAAACTTTCTTCTTTATTTTTAATACTTTTATCTATTTCCTCTATTTCACTTGTTATTCTTGATTTTTCATCTAAATTTCAAGATTTATTTACTTTTACTTCTTCTTTTTCTAATTTTTTCTTTTCTACCTCTAAATCATTTATTTCTTTTTCAATACTTTCAACTATATTTTTTGTATCATCACTCTTATTCCTTGTTTTTAATTCTACTTTTTTTTCTTTTATCTCTTTATTTAATTCTTCTATTTCTGTTTTTAATCAATCTTCTCATATATGAGAAAAAATATTTAACTTGCTTTTTAAAACTCCAGATTTAACATTATCATTTATTTCTTTTTTTGTTTGTATATCTAAAGAAATATTTTTATTTTTTTCAAAACTTTCTGCAAATTCTATATAAGTATTATTTTTTATTTCAGAATTTGAATTTTGTATTATTTCATCATTATATCCAATAATTCTATATGAAAAAGATTTTTTAGTATCATCTGTATTAATTATTTCTAAAAAAGATGTTTCTATTTTTCATGATTTTTCATCAGTTACAGATACTTTTAAAACATTTCATTTTATAAACTTTGATATATTTTGTATTTTATTATGATTTTTATCATTATTCTCAAGTATTTGTTTTAGTGATTCTAAACTTTGAGGTCATCATTTTAGTTGTCCTTTTTTTGCCTCATCTAAATTATTTTCAAAATCTTTTTCAAAATTAGCAAAACCAATTTTATCAGCTAATACATCTAAATTAGATTCTGATCATAAAAAAGTTTTAGTTGAAATACTAATATCAGACAATGATGCACTAGATATAATTTCATCTTTTTGTTTATCAGTTAAATCATTTTTAGAAAAAAAAGAATTTCATTTTTTAAGTTCCTTTCAAAGTATTTCTTTTTTATACTTTTGAGCCTCTAAGTCAGTATAAAGATTTATATCTACTGCTCTTTTTAGATCAATAAAAGGAATATATGTTTTAATAAATTCTCTTTTTTCTGCATGAGAAAAAAATCAAGTTTCGAATAATATTCTTAAATCTGCATCCTTTATTTTTCATGTACTTGCAATATTTCACAATATACTTTCTACTTGATACTTTTTACTTGAACCTAAAGATTTTAATCTAAATTTTGCTGTTTCTGAATTCAGTTTAGACAACACATCAAATGCATCTTTTTTTGTAAGAGTACCTGATAATTTTGATTCTAAAAAAGCTCTATTATCCCTATCAGAATTAACTAATTTAGCTAATTCTAATTCTGATTTATTTTTTATAGATTTTTCTATAACTTTTTTAGCACTATCGGTTATTTCATAATCTAATAATACTTTTTCTAGATATTTTTGTCTTGAATTATTTAATTTTAAATAATCTTTAGAAATATATCTTTTTAAATCAAAAATATTTATATTTTTTAATTCAAAACTAGAAAATTTATCATTTCAAGCCTTAAATGATTTCAAACTAGTTTCAATAGTTGTTGTATCAGAAAGAGAATCTTTTCCTTCAATTTCATCTAAAAAAGCATTCTTAGTATTTGCTTGTAACTGTTCCTTAACAAAAGAGCTCAAAAACTCTTGTTTTAAATCAATTTTTGGAGCCTTTGATACTTCAGGTGATCCAGGATTTTCAGGCATTTTTTTATTTTTAAAAATTAATCTAAAATTATTATAACATAAAGACTCTATTTTTGCAAAACATTTTAAATTGATTTTTTATTAAAAAAATATATTATAAAAAAACTTATTACTTTAGTAATATACTGAATTCTTCAGATAAGTACTTTATTGTATAATAAATATATTTAATTATGATATTTTGAATAATTATAGCTCTCTTAATATTTTCTTCAATAATATTAATACATGAATTTTGACATTTTTCTGCAGCAAGAATTTTTTGAGTAAAAGTTCTTGAATTTTGATTATGAATTCCACCAAAAGCTAAAAAGATTTTCAAAGATAAATTAGGGACTGAATATACATTAAACTGGTTACCTTTATGATGATTTGTAAGATTACATTGAGAAGACAAACCTGAATTAGAATTAAATAGATTGGAAAAAGATAGATTTTACAACAAAAACTATTTTCAAAAATCAATAATATTACTTGCATGAGTATTTATGAATTTTCTACTTGCTATGACAATTTTTTCTGTATTATTTTTTATATGAATAAAACCTCTTTGAGTAAATACAATAATAGAAACAGATCTAAATTCTAAAATAATACCAACTTATGAGCAATCAATAAAACAATGAATATTGATAAAAGAAGAATGAACAAAAAAAATATATATAAATAAAGATTTTGAATATAAATTTTGAATAGCAGATTCAATAAAATATTGATTTATCGAAACATACATTCAGTCTGTTCTTACATTAGAATGATTAAAAATCATATGAAAAAAAATAATATCTCCAGAAACTCCTCAAGAAAGATCTGAAGCACTAAAACAAATGAATTGACCAATATGAATAGTAGATTTTATAAGTAAGAATTCTAGTGCTTGAATAATATTTATATCTATAATTACTGCTATAATCTCAATAAATTTAGCTATATTTAATTTATTACCTATACCTGCTCTTGATTGATGAAGGTGGTTTTTACTAACTATAAATACAATATTAAATAATTTTTTTTGAAATAAAATAAATATAAGTAATTTTGAAAATATTTTACATTTTGTATTTTTTATATTTTTAATTGCATTAAGTTTATTAATATGATACAATGATGTAGTAAATATTATTAACAAATAAAGTATGAATACACAAAAAACAAATACAAAATTTATTGAACAAATAGAAAGACATGTTAACATATTATTACTACCACTTGAAAATCATTATTTTCATCAATTCGAACATGCATTAGAAGTAAAAAATAGAGTTATTGATATAGCAGAAAAAGAATGATTAAACACCTCTGATATAGAATTATTAACTATAGCAGCCTTGTTTCATGATACAGGTTTTATTATTCAATATGACAACAATGAATATATATGAGCAAAAATTGCTAGAAATTATTTAAAAGGTATTTTATTTCCTGAAGATAAAATTAAAACAATTGAAAGATTAATAATAGCTACTAAACCAGAATATAAAAAACCTATAGATATTTTAGAACAAATCATAATTGATTCTGATTTAGATAATTTATGAAGAGATGATTTTTTTAAAAGATGAAATGATTTAAAAAGAGAAATTGAAACTATTAAAAAAATAAAATTACACAAACCTGATTGGCAACATGCATCTTTAGAATTATTAAATAGTTACACTTATTTTACACAAACTCAAAAAGAAGAAAGAAGTAATAAGAAAGCTAAAAATGCTGAAATTTTAAAAGAGATGATAAAGTCAGAAGAAAAATAAAAAAGATTTACAAAAATTTGTAAATCTTTTTTATTTTGTATAATATTTTTTATATATTCTTATAAACTACAATTATGTTTGAATTTAAACTTGAAAACACTGACAAAAGAGCAAGAGCTTGAGAATTTTTCACTGAACATGGAAGTTTTAAAACTCCTATATTTATGCCTGTATGAACAAAAGCAACAGTAAAATGATTAAGAAAAGAAGAAATTGATGAAATGTGAGCTGAAATAATTCTAGCAAATACTTATCATTTATATTTAAGACCTGGTCAAGATGTAGTAAAACATTTTGGTTGAGTTCATAGTTTTCAAAATTATCATAAACCTATTTTAACTGATTCAGGTTGATTTCAAGTTTTTAGTCTTTGAAAATGAGAGGATTTAGTAAAAATAACAGAAGATTGAGTTAATTTCAGAAGTTTTATTGATTGATCAAGACATTTCTTTAATGCTGAAAATAATATGGATCTTCAGTCAAATCTTTGAGCTGATATAATAATGGCTTTTGATGAATGTGCTCCGTGAGATAGTTCACATGAATATGCAAAATCTGCTATGAATAGAACTCATAGATGGGCAGAAAGATGTGTAAAAAGATGGAAAGAGAATAATGAAACTAGAGCTAAGAACTGAGAATATTTACAAGCTTTATTCCCTATTGCTCAATGAGTTATTTATGATGATTTAAGAAAAGAGAGTGCTGAGTTTATGTGAAAATTAGATTGTCCTTGAGTAGCAATATGATGATTATCAGTTTGAGAAAGCAAAGAAGATATGTATAGAACAATGAATGTAATTGAACCTGTTTTACCTAAAAACAAGCCTAGATATTTGATGTGAGTATGAACCCCTGAAGACTTAATTGAGGGTATTTATAGATGAATAGATATGTTTGATTGTGTCTTACCAACAAGATTATGAAGACATTGAGTAGCTTTTTCAAGTATTTGAAACATAAAAATAAAAAACAAAAAATGGCAATTAAGCAAAGAGCCTATTGATCCTAATTGTGATTGCATAGTTTGCAAAGATTATACAAAATGATATATAAGACATTTAATACAAGAAAAGGAAATATTAGGGCAACAACTACTTTCATATCATAATTTATATTTACTTGTAAATTTATGAAAAAAAGCTAGACTTGCTATATTAGAAAATAAATATGATGATTTCAGGAATGAATTTTGGAAATTATATGATCCTGACAATAAAATGCACAGATGATAAAAATAATGACAACAAAGTTTAAACTATCCAAAAAAAGTAGAGTAAAAATCTCTACTTTTTTTGTTTTTCCTAAAATTTACCAAAGAAATAAAAATATTTATAAAAATTGTTTTATGAATAATCTGAATGATTTTTATTTTTATAAAGTTTTTTAATATTTGAGAGAGAAAAAGTTACTTTTATCTCTTTGGTAAATTCCAAGACACAAGTGGGTGCTTGTGTAGTGGAAATATTAATTAAATTTATTCAAATTAAATTGAATTAGATAAATCTATTTTTGTAGAAATTTTTCTTTTTTCAAGTTCTTTATTTATAAGTTTTTTTACCCATTCAGGGAAAAAAGTATTTTTTTCAATTTCAAATACATCATCTAATAACATATTTGATAAAAATTCTTCTACAGAGTTAGATAATTTTTCTTCTGATTTATCATAATTAAAATACTCTAAAATATTATTTTTAAAAGAATATTCAACAATAAAATCTTCTGATAATCCTGTATCAAATATATTAACATAATCAATATATCTATGATGGATATCTAAATATTTATTTAATTCTTCATCATCTAATTTGAAAAACTCTTCAGTATTATTTTTTAATAAACTTCTAATTTCAGTATAATAATTAATACTATTTTCTCTAATATCCCCCCTTTCAGTTGAATCATCTAATATAATATTAAATTTTTCCATAAAATATTCTCTATAAACTCATTCATTTTCTTCATCTTGCTCAAAAAAGCTTTCATGAGAATAATATTCTGTTGAATAAATACTATCATCTCATATGATTTCAAAAAATACAGGAGTAGGAATAACTTGTTCTTTTCAATCTTTATCAATATAGGATAATAAAGAAAAATGATTTATATATCAATTATTATCTTTAACTAATCTCATATTTGAAATGTTTTCTATCTTTTCAAAAAATTCTTTATTTTTTTCTAAAAATTCTGGTTCACATTTAGAAAAATCTAAATTTCAAAAAGTAGTTTTTGAAATTCAAGTATCAAAATAATATGTTGGAGAATAATCACTATCATCTCATTCCCAAACTGTAAATCATGCTCAAATATTTCAATTTCAAAATTCCTTAAACATCACATATCAATGTGTTTCTAATTTTTCATCTCTTATTATATTAGATACTTCTTTTATGACTTTTGGAGATAAGTATTTTATTATTTCATAACCATTTCTTATTTCCATTATTCACTTTTCTGAAATATCTTTATCAATATCAATTCATACTTCAGTATATCATTCTTTTTTAAATAATTTAACTCATTCTGTTAATTTTTCTACTCAATATAATTCTTTTAATCCTCACATTATTCTCTTTTCATCTTCTATACTTATATTATAAATATCAGAAGTATCTAAATGAATTTTTATAACTTTTTCTTTATTTAAAATTAGCTCATCTCAAACAGAGCTTATTTCTTTTTGTGTTGGATTATAATCCATATATTCTTCTGAAAATATATTTTTAAAACTATCTTGATTATTAGGTGTCATAATTTTTTATAATTAAATATTAAATTTTCTCTCTCTCAAATAGAGAAATCCAGAAATATAAATCTCTCTCAAGTTTATATTTCCAAGCTCTTTATTTGTTACTTTTGATTCAATTTTCTTAAAGATAATTTCATTTTTTGTTTTTTTCATATATCTCTAATAATTTCTTGATAATCATTATCATTAATTGTGAATCATTTTTTTTGAAATTTTTCTAATCTAATATAACTTCATCAAGGGTTTGATGATCAAGTATAAATAAGTTTTTTATTTATAATATCATTTATAAAACTTTTATAATGAATAATTGAATTTTTATATAAAATTCATTTTGATATTGTAAAATCAGAATTTTCAAGTAAATCAATTACATTATTAGTTCACTCTATAAAACTTAGATCAACTTCTTTATTATTATATGTAAATTTAATAAAGTTCTCCTTTTCTAATAAGATATTAAAAGTATTTATTTTTATTTCTTCTAATATTATTAGAAACATAATTTTATCTGTACAAAATATATCTATATCTCTATTCTTTTCATTTTCAAAATAATTTCTAATTACTCATCATCAAATAAAACAACTTTTATTATTTAAATTATTTATTATGCATTTTGGTAGCTTGTTTTTTATTTCATTAAAATAAATAAAACCACTAGTATCAAGTTCATATATCAAGTACTTATTATGCATAATTATATTATTTATTAACTAAAGTAGGAATATCAGAAAGATTTATTTCTTTTATATAGCTATTAATTACTTTTCTTTTAAAATCTGAAGTTTTTCATTCAAAAAATCTAACTGTTCAACAAGAATATTCTTCAAGATAATCAGGATAAGTAATAATTTTACGTGAAAATTCACTTATTACTTCGTAATAAATTCAATCTTTTTTATAATATTCTTTTTCTGTTTTAAATAAACTAATATCTTTTAGGCTTTCCTTATATCCACATCATTGTTCATACAAATATTCAGAACGATTAAAAATATCTGTTTCTACAGTTATATTTCATAAGTATTTTGAATCTTTTTTTAACTTTAATATATCTAAATCCATTTCTAGAACAGATTTTTTATATTCCACTTCTTTTATTTCATTATCTATAACTTCTTTAAATTTTATATGTCTTTTTTCTGCATCAATAATCATTATTTCTTTAATTTCTTTATCAAATTCAGTATTTCAAGAATAATTTTTAATCAAATATTTAGTATACTTATTTAAATTAAAAGCATATGTTTCAGGAGTTATTTCATCAATATCTCATTTATAATTAACTATTGATTCTTTCTCTAAAAAATAATTACTTAAAAACACTTGATCACTTTTTCATAAAGGAATTAAATCTTCATTAGTTTCTTTAAAAATTTCTTGAACTGTTAATTTCTTATTTATATAATTTTCCTTGGAAAATATTCATAATACCTTAGTGATAACTTTAGTGGTTATTTCTCATGTGACATTGTTACTATTTTGAAAATAAATTCATTTTTCTTTTTCTAAAATTCATTGAGATAACAATAAATCTTCTAAGTTAGTTTGCTTATCAATAACTCCCATAATTTTTATAATTAAATATTAAAATTTCTCTCTCAAATAGAGAAATCCAGAAATATAAACCTTTCTCAAGTTTATATTTCCAAGCTCTTTATTTGCTTTTTGTTACTTTTGATATAAAACATTTATCTTAATATTTTTGACTCTCTCATTTCAAAATTATTAAGCAAGTTTTATATTCTATAATTATTATTTCTTTAATCTCATTTGATTATTCCAAAAATAAACTGAGTATTAAATCATTTAATTATTATGTTTTGTAACTTTTTTATCTCTCTCATAAGACACATGTATAATAACACTTTCTTGACTTTTTACTAATATTCTATTTTATACATTAGTACAAATACTAGACTTTTACTTATTTTAAGCTATATATTTCATAAATAAAACTGACAACAAGAATTGTCAGTGTTTTGTTTTTTTCCTAAAATCTACCAAAGAAATAAAAATATTTATAAAAATTGTTTTATGAATAATCTGAATGATTTTTATTTTTATAAAGTTTTTTAATATTTTAGAGAGAAAAAGTTACTTTTATCTCTTTGGTAAATTCCAAGACACAAGTGGGTGCTTGTGTAGTGGGAGTTTTTATTATTCTCAAAAATTAATTTTATTAAAACTATCTCAATTATCTTGATTTACAAAATTAGCAAGATTAACAAAATACTTAACACTATTCATTACTTCATCAAAATTTCATTTAAAATCAACTCATTTTAAAACATCATTTAAGTATTGCCAAGCTCAACATTTTTGATAAACTTTTAAAACTTTTTTATAATTACAAGTATCCAGTATTAATAAATTTTCTTCAAAATTATTTAATTCATAAACAGAATTAATTCTTTTTAATATACCTATATCAACAAGAGTTTTTCTCTCTGATAATTCAGCTAAAAGAGATAGTATATTTCAATCTTTACCCTTAATCACATCTAATACTTCTTTCCCATAAATAGTCCTAATTATTTTTGAATATTTATTAAATTTTTTAATTCTATTATTTTTTGCTTCCTCTTCAGTTACAACTCATTTTTCATTTAATACACTAAATGCATCAACTCAATTTATTTTAAAATATCCTTTTTTTACATTATGTGTTTTATGTTGTATATAATACCAGTCTTGCTTATTATTCCAACTATGATCTGCTGAAATAGATATAAAAAGATCTTTTCAACTTTTTAAATATAAGGTAACAGGTATATCTCCTAAATAAATATTATAAGAACCATCTGGGATATCCTTTCATATGCTTACCTTGTTTTCACTGGTTCATTCTACAATATAAATAGAAGGAGTATAGTATCAATTACTACTATCAATTTCAATATTAAAAGTTTTTCATCTCCAGTTTATTTTTTTATCTATATTTTCATCAACTTTATGACTAATGTTAAATAAAGATTCTTCAAAAGTATTTCAAATTAAATATTCATATCATTCTGAAATAGAATAGATATGTAAATATTTTCATGGATTATTTCTAATTTCCTCTATTGTTACCTTTAAATTGCTTGTTAAGTTATCATCAGATGTAAATATACCAGCTAAATATGTATTATTACTATTAGAGAATCTATCCCATTTTTCTTCATTCCAAGAAAAAGAATCTTTTAAATTTATAATTTTTTGTATATCATTTGATCATTGACCATATTTATTAATTTCAGTATTATTAAATTCATCTAAACTAATATCTTTTTCCAAAGAATATCAGTCATCAACATTACTATAACCATAACTTCAATCTGGACTACAAGAATATGAAGTATTTTTAATTATTAATCCACCTATAGAAAACATTCAATTAGATGAAGATGATGTCATTCATACATTAGAATTATAATCTCAATTCCATTTATTACCCTTTAATATTTTTCAACTATGGTAGTAGAATTTCATAATATTATCTATAAACTCTTTTTTCTTTAATTCTTTTTTATCAAAATCATCTAAAATAACTAAAAATTCATTTTTAATTATTTCAACTTCATCATTAGTCTTTCAATTCATTGCATAATCCTCTTTTCTATCTTCAGGAAATTCTGGATTTCCAATTTTTTGAGTTATTCACTCATATTCCTTATTATTTTCCATATTTACTTTATTATTATTTATTAAAATTTTTAACAAATAATACTGGCCAGTATTTATTTTGTTTTTTTCTCTCAAATAGAGAAATACAGAAATATAAACCTCTCTCAAATTTATATTTCCAAAACTTATCTATTTATTACCTTTAATTACTTGTTTATAATAATTATGTTTTGTAACTTTTTTGTATCTCTCATAAGACACAAATATTATAGTATATTCTCACTTGACTTCAACTATTATAATTTCCTAATTACTTAAAAAGTATAATTTATGGCTTATATTAAACAAAATTTAGCTCATAAAAAAACTGACAACAAAAATTGTCAATTTTTAGATAAATATGATATAATATATTAAATAAATTTAATATAAATAAAACAAAATTATGAATAAAATAAAATATTTATTAGAAGAATTACATTTAGATGAAAAAGAAATAGATATCTATTTAGCTTTACTTAAATTATGAACTTCCCCAAGTTCTGTTATATCAAATAAAATATATATTGCTAAAAGTACAGTTAGATATTCTTTAGAAAATCTTGTTCAAAAATGATTAATTTTAAAAAATCAAAAATGAAATACAACTCTTTTTACTGCAGAACATCCTGGTAAATTGAAAAACTTATTAATTATAGAAAAAAATAAGTTAGAAAACACAGAAAAAAAATTAGATAATCTAATGTGAGATCTAATTGAATTATATAATCCATATACAAAGCTTCCCAAAGTAACTTTTTATGAATGAATAGAATGAATACAAAAAGTTCTTGATGATAGTTTAACAGCCACTGAAACCATTGATTCTTTTGCTGATGTTGATTCTGTATGAAGATATATTTTTGATTTAAATAAAAAATATTGAATACAAAGAAAAAAGTTAGAAATAAAAAAAAGAATGATTATTCCAGATACAAAATATTCAAAAGAATATATGGATAATAATTATGAAGAAAAAAATGACTCACTAAATCAATTTAAATTTCTTGATTCAAATGAATATGATTTATATGTATCTTTTATGATTTATGATTGAAAAGTTTCATATATAACAATGGAAGAATGAAGCTATACATGAGTAATAATTGAAAATAAACAAATTTATAATTTTCATAAAAATATGTTTAAATTTATTTGGAATAATTCAAAATAAACTATTGATTTTCTCTATCACAATTTTCTTCATATAAATTTCTAAAATTATTAATTAAATCTATTTTTTTATTTTTATTTAAATTATTAGAATTTATTTTTTCATATTTTATTTAGATATATTTTAAATCTTCTAATGAATTAATATTTAATTTTTTTAATAATCTAAAAACAGTTCCAGAATTTTTCATTTTATTATTATTTAAAACATCAGTAACAGTAAGATATTTCAAACTTTCAAAATCATCAAATAATAACCCTGATTTTTCTATACTTTCATATTTTCATAAAAAAATTTTAACAAAAAATATACTTATATTTTTAAAGTCTATTAAAGATTTATAAAACAAATATTCTATTATATTTCAGAAAAACAAAGAAAATTAAGTTTATAGTCATACTTCTATTTAAAATATTAAAATAATTAATTGTAATTAAATAATTATAAATATAATTATTTAGTATTTTATAATATTTTAATAAAACATTATGATTAAAGACATAAACAAAGATGAAAAAGTTTGTATTTTACATGATACATTCTTATATAAATGAGGTTGAGAAAGATTTGTAATAATGTTACAAAAAGCTTTACAGTGTGATTTATCTACAGGTTTTATAAGTAAATGAAGTTTTGATTTAAAAGCTGAATGAGTTAATAAAAAAATAATTGAAGTTAGTTCTGAAATTTTTGCTAAATGATTTAGGCATATAAAATTAAAATTTGCTTTTTTATTTAAAACTAAATTTTTACAGGAATATGATACTGTTATTTTCTCTTGAGACTGCTTAAGTGCTGTTAGAAATGTAAAACCATGAACTAAAAAAATTTATTTTTGTCATACTCCACCAAGATATTTATATGATTTAAGATGAGAATACTTAAAAAAAGTTAAATGGTATATGAGACCTGCTTTTGAAATAATATCTTTTATTTTTAAAAGAATGTATGAATCCGATATAAAAAAAATGGACTTAATTTTAACTAATTCTGAAAACACAAAAGCAAGATTAAAAAGATTTTTATGATATGATTCTAAAGTATTATACCCTCCTGTAAAATTATGAGAATTTAAATGGATAAAACAAGAAGATTACTATGTTAGTGCTTCAAGATTAGCTCATGCAAAAAGAATTTGAAATATTGTAAAAGCATTTGTAAAAATGCCTAATAAAAAAATAAAAATTATTTTCTGAGAAAATGATCCTCAAAAAGAAGAAATATTTGCATTATCTAATTGAGCTAAAAATATAGAGTTTATAACTTTCCCATGAAATATATGATTTAAAGAATGTATCTGAAATAGTATTGCTTGAATCTGTATACCAATAAATGAAGATTTTTGAATGATTCCAGTTGAATCTATGGCAGCTTGAAAACCTGTATTATGAGTTAAGGAATGATGAATAAAAGAAACCGTTATACATAACGAAACTTGATATTTAATACCTGAAGGATGAGCAGTTAAAGATATTATTTATTCTATAAAAAATCACTTAACTCCTGAAAAATGTTTAGAAATGAAATGAAATTGTGAAACTAGAGCAAAAGAATTCTCTTATGAAGAATTTGAAAAACAAATAAATAATTATGTAAATAATTAAAATTATCCCAATCCTGAATCCTTTCCATTAAACTTAAGAAAAAGAGGCTACAGATTCTAAATTTTAAAAAATAGATTTAACAACTAGGTACCGATCCCTAAAATTCACTAGTTAAGTTTAGGAACCGGTACCATTAGAATTTAAATAAAACTAAAAAAATGCAAATAAATAACAAAAAAATAGCAATTGTCTGTGATTGGATAAAAGATTGGTGAGGAGCTGAACTTGTTTTGGAGCAGTTTATGGAAATATTTCCGGATGCTGATATTTATACAAGTGTATTTTATCAAGATAAAAATCCTATTTTTGAGTGAAGAAAAGTAACAACAAGTTTTATTCAAAAAATACCTTTTTTTAATAAATCTCATAAACTTGCTTTAAAATTAAGACCTCAAGCATTTGAATCCTTTGATTTAAGTGAATATGATATTGTTATAACAAGTAGTTCTGCCGAAAGTAAATGAGTTATAACGAAACCTGAAACTTTGCAAATAACTTATTGTCATACTCCTACTAGATATTTTTGGAGTCACTATCATGAATATTTAAATATGATGGAATTTTGAATATTAAACTTTTTATGAAAAAGATTAGCACCAAATATGATCCATAATTTAAGACAATGGGATTTTATAGCTGCTCAGAGAAGTGATTATCTTATTGCAAATTCAATAAATACTCAGAATAGAATATCAAAATATTATAAAAGAGAAAGTGAAGTTATATATCCTCCTGTAAAAATATCAGAATTTAATTTTGTATCAAAAAAACAAAATTATTACTTATATGTTTGAAGGTGTATTCCGTATAAAAAATTTGATTTAATTGTTGATAGTTTTAATAAAAATTGAAAAGAGGTTATATTAGTAACAAATACAGAAAATAAACTTTATAGAGAACTAAAGTCAAAATCAAATAAAAATATAATATGGAAACTTAATATTTCTAGAGAAGAAACTACAAAATTATATGAAAATGCAAAAGCATTTTTATTCCCTCCAGAAGAAGATTTTTGAATTGTCCCCTTAGAAGCAATGGCTTGTTGAACTCCTGTTATTGCATATTGAAAATGATGAGCATTAGAAACAGTTGTAGAATGAAAAACATGAATATTTTTTAAAAAACAAAATATAAATTCTTTAAATAATTCAATAAAAAAATTTGAATCTATAATATTTAGTACTCAGGATATAAGAAAACATGCTGAAAAATTTAATACAACTATATTTCAAAAAAATATTTTGAATTTTATAGAAAGTAAGATATAATAGACTTAATACTTAACTAATAAAAAAATATGTTTATAAAATGACAAACAAACAAAGTTTTAACAAGCACTTTAATACCAACAGTAATTGATAAAACACCAACTTGAGAGAGAGCTTATGATATATACTCAAGATTACTTGAGGATAGAGTTATATTCTTAGGAGATGCAATTGATTCTTTAGTTGCAAACACTGTAATTGCACAATTATTATTTCTTGAAAAACAAGATTCCAAAGCACCAATTACTATGTATGTAAATTCACCAGGTGGTCATGTTACAGCTGGTTTAGCTATTTATGACACTATGCAATATATTTCTTGTCCTATTACTACTGTTTCAATTTGATTATCAGCAAGTATGTGATCAATCATTTTAGCTTGAGGTGAAAAATGAAAAAGATATGCTCTTCCTCATTCAGAAATAATGATACATCAACCTTTAGGTTGAGCTGAATGACAAGCAACTGATATAGTTTTAGCTGCTGAACATATAACAAAAACATGAGATAGACTATATAAAATACTTGCTAAACATACTTGAAAAACAGTAGAACAAGTTAAGCTTGATTGTGATAGAGATAATTTTATGACTTCAGAAGAGGCCTTAAAATATGGGTTAATAGATAAAATAATAAAAAATAAGTAAAAAACTTGATTTATAAATTTAAAAGTATATAATAAGGATATATTAGTTTTTAATTAAAATATATTATGAGTACTGAAGAAAAATTAGACTTTATTTTAAAAGAATTATCTAAAATAAAATTAGATCCTATTTTAGATGAATTATCTAAAATAAATAATAAATTATGATCTCTTGAACAATGACAGTCTAATCTTGAAAAATGACAAGCTAATCTTGAAAAATGACAAGCTAATCTTGAAAAATGACAAGCTAATCTTGAAAAATGACAAGCTAATCTTGAAAAATGACAAGCTAGTTTATTAGCTGAACAAAATAAACTAAGAGAAGAATTTGTAGAATTCAAAAATGAAACAAATGATAATTTTGATTATACTAATAAAATGATAGATCAAGCTTTTGAAAAAATAAGTGAAAATATATCTTATCAAGATAAAGTAGTTCAAATTGAAAAGATAATCCATTCAAGACAAAGAAACTTTGCATAAAAAATAAGTAAGAATTAAATTCTTACTTATTTTTTTCTATTTCAAATATATTCAACTAAAAAGTTTAATTTTTCCGAATTTAATTCTGATATTATTTCTTTAGATTCTAATATTAAATTATCTAAATATTTATGAGTTTTTTCTAATCATAAAAAATATACAAATCATTTTTCTTCTCAATCTCATACACTCTTCCCTGTTTCTTCAAGTGTTCATTCAACATCAAGTAAATCATCTTTTACTTGAAAAGATAATCCTATATTTTTTCAAAAATCTGAATATTTAATTAGTTCTTTTTTACTAAATTTATTTTCTTTATCTAATTTTAAATTAGCAATTATTAATCATCAAAGTATTGAAATTTCTATTAATTTTCAGGTTTTTTTATTATGAGTTTCTATTAAGTTTTCTAAACTTAATTTTTTTGGATTATTTTCATAATATAAATCTAGAACCTGTCCTCAAATCATTCAATTGATTCAAACTGCTTCTCAAAAGTATTTTATCAAACTAATATTTCAAATTTCAGATAATAATTCAAAAGATAAACTATTTAATAAATCTCAAACTAAAATTGCATCTGATTCTCAAAATTTCTTCCAAGTTGTTAATTCTCACCTTCTATATATATCATTGTCCATTACTGGTAAATCATCATGAACAAGACTATATCAGTGAAGTAATTCAAGTGCAATACAAAATTTTATGATATCATCATCTGATTTAATCTCTTTAAAATCTTTTTTTGTAAACACAAGATAAAATTCCAAAGCTAATATACTTCTAATTCTCTTTCATCATTTACAAGCATAAATGCTAGCCTGCTTTATAGTATCTAATCAAGAATTTTTTTCAGATTTAAAATATTCAGTTAAATATTGCTCTACTGAATTATCTATTAAATTTTTGTATTCTATATACCAATTTGGTAGCATAATATATTTTTTATTAATTATTTAGATTTATTTATTATTAATCCTAAATATAAAACTATTTTTTTTATATTTCTTGCATTAAACTTTCTAAAACTTTTCAATTATCTTTTTCTTCTATTATTCTTATTTGTTTTAGTTTTAATTTTTTTTTTAAAACTAAAGTTTTATAATTTTCTTCTTTTCTTTCTTCAATTTTGTATATTATAATTTCATATAAATCATTTAATAGTTCTTCAGATACATCTTTATTATTTATTTGATACAAAATAGATTCAAAGATATTATATTTACTTTTATTTTTAAATTCAATTAAATAACTTGATAAAAATTTTATTTTATTAGATTTATCTAAATTTTTAAATTTATTTAGGTTGTTATTAACCATTTATAATCTTGTTAAAAGTATAAATTTCAGTATTTTTATTTTTAATAATTTTTCATTCCATTAAGTCTCTTTATTCTAATTCAAATAATTTTCTTTCATAAATTATTTAATTCTCATGTATTATATAAAGAGTTTAATTCTCATATATTTAATTTTGTAATAAAACTTGATAATCATATAAGATCATTATTTTTTATATATTGATTTATTGCTTCTATTTTTTCTCCCAATTGTTTATTATTATTTTCTTTATTAATAGGTATATTTGTTTTAATAATCTCACATTTTTCATTGCAACATACTTCTTTTTTTGTTATAGTAATTCAATTAATATCTATTTGTAATTCTCTGTAAAATCTATCTTTGCAACCTGATGCTATGTCTCAAATATTTTCATCATCTAGAATCCATATTTCTTCTGTTGTAGGAATAAAATCTACTCATTCTTTATTAACTTCTTTATTAACCATATTTATTTATGTTATTTAATATTATATTAACATACAAAATAAATAATAGCAAATTATTTTCAAAAATTTCTTTTAGTTCATTCAAAACTATCTATTACTTTATCTAATTCTTCTTCATTAAATTCTGGCCATTTTTTTTCTGTGAAATAATATTCTGAATATTCTGAATCATATAACATAAAACCAGAATGTCTTATATCTCATCCTGTCCTAACTATTATATCAATTACTGGAAATTTTCAAGTATCAGTATATTTTCTAAATTCTTTTTTAGTTAAATCTTCAGGTTTTATTCAAGCTTTTATTATTTTTGTAGTTGCCCTTACTATTTCATCTTGTCATCAATAAATCAAAGCTAAAATCATAGTAATTCAAGTATTATTTTTTGTTTTATTTTTAATTTTTTCCAATATTTCTTGAGATTCCTTTGGAAGCTCTTTTAAATTTCAAATAGTATCAAATCTAAGATTATCAACATGCATTTTATTTAAATAATTCTCTATACTATTTATTAATTTAATTATTCAATCAACTTCTTTTTTATCTCTTTTTTTTAAGTTATCTATTGATAATGCCCATAAAGTAATATACCCTATACCTTTTTTATCTGCTAATTCAACTACTTTTACCACATTATCAGCTCAAGCTTTATGACCTACAATTGTTGGTAAAAATCTGGATTTTGCCCATCTACGATTTCAATCCATTATTATTCAAATATGATTTAATAATAAACTATTATTTTTTTTTGACATTATTTTTTTTTCAATAAAATAAGTGTTCTAAAGAACTTTAAGCACTCTTTAGAACATTGGTTTTATGGAGCCTTGCTACCGATTAAAGTAGACAGAAATCCATTTTTTTTTAATTTAAAATTAAATGTTCAGGATTTGCTAAATTATAAAATTTATTTTTTTTGTCCATTAATTCTTGATAAGCACCTTCTTCAATTATTTTTCAATCTTCTAACATAAATATTTTATCTGCATTTTGTATTGTTGATAATCTATGAGCTATAACTATTGAAGTTCTTCATTTTACAAGCTTATCAAGTGCTTTTTGTACTAACTTCTCTGTTTTGTTATCAAGTGCACTTGTAGCTTCATCCAAGACTAGTATTTTTGGATTTTTTAAAAATAATCTTGCAATACTAAGTCTTTGTTTTTCTCATCAACTTAATTTTAATCATCTTTCTCAAATTTCAGTATCTAATCATTTTTCAAGTTTAAATACAAAATCAGCCTGAGCATCTTTTAATGCTTTTTTTATTTCTTTATCACTTGCATTAGAATTAGCAAATAATAGATTTTCTTTAATTGTTGTATTGAAAAGGCTATTATCTTGCATAACAAGACCAATATTACTCCTAAGAGACTCTTTTGATAATTTATTTATATTATTTCAATCAATAGATATTTTTCCATACTCTATATCCCAAAATCTAAAAAGTAAATTCACAATAGTTGATTTCCCTGCTCATGTATTTCCTACAAAAGCAATTTTTTCTCATGGATTAATTTTAAAACTTAGATTTTTTAATATCTTTTTATCTTTATTATATCAAAAATCTACTTTATCAAATTTAATTTCTCAAGAAATATTTTTTAATTTTTTCTCTTTATTAAAAATAGTATCTTGATTTATATTTTCAAACTTTTCATAGAAGCTTTTTATTCATTTTAATTTTTTTTGAATCATTTGAAGTCTTCTAAAAATTCAGGCTAGTGGAAAATATATATGTCATATAAAACTAAAAAATAAAAATAAAGTTGCAAAATCTAGTTTTCACTTTTTAATTAAATAAATTCATAGTCATAAAACCATAAATCTAGATATCATAATAAGTACATTTACATATACATCTGCAAATACCCATCTATATGCAACTGTTTTTTGGTGTTTATCAGCTATTTCAATTTCTTTTTTAAATAATTTTGTAAATTTCTTCTCTAAACTTAGTGTTTTAACTAATCATAAATTATTAGCTCAATCTCCTATTATTCAAAATGCTTTATCCCGAAGTCTATTTATATTATCTTGTATATCTCTTGTTTTTAAATTAAAATATATTCATATTAATATCATGATAGGAGCCATAATTAATGTAGCTATAGTCATTTTAATATTAATTATAAATAATATGATAGCTATTAAAATTATTGATAAACTTGCAATAAAAATTTCACTCAAAAATACATATATTAACTCAAGACTATCTTCTTGTCATCTATCATATTTTTTAAATAATGATCAACTCTTTTCATTCAAATATTCACTATATTTCATATTGAATATTTTATCTGAATAATATAGATGATTTAATTTATAATTTTTTAAATTTGCTTTTGCTAATAAAAATTCTGAAAATGCTCTAAATATTGTTGATACTATAATAACTATTCACCATATAAAAAAAATTTTATAAAGCAAAGATTTATTTAAAAAATCTGTTTTCATATAATTCTCTATAACAGATATTATCTCTTTATAAAAAAATGGAGTTATTAAATCAAATAATGTCATTATTATTCATGAAAAAATAATGGTATAAAATATTTTTTTACCATTATTTTTTATAAAATTTCAAAAGACTTTTTTTATTACTTGATTATCTGTCATTTTTTATTTATTTTTAAACTACTATTTTATCTTCGGGATTATATTTTTTTTCTTTAAACTCACTTAACTTTTTATTTTTATTAAATTCAAAAAGTAATGGTGAGGCTATGAAAATTGAACTATATGTTCATATTAAAGTACCAAACATAAGAGCTAATATAAATCCTGATATTGATTCAGGTCAAAATAAAAACACAGATAAAAGGACAAAGAATAATGTTAAACTTGTAAATATACTTCTTCTTAATGTATCTTTTATTGAAATTTCAATAATTTCTTCAAGATTTTTCTTTTTTAATAACTTTTTTATATTTGACCTTATTCTATCAAAAACAACAATAGTATCATTAATTGAATATCATAAAATTGTTAAAAGTGCTGTTATAAAAAATGTATCTATTTTGAATTCTGGAAAATACATAGAAGTTAAAAGATATAAACCTGTTGATGCAATAACATCATGAAAAAGTGTAATAATTGTTATTACCGCAAAAGACATAACAGAAATACCTGAAGCTACTCATGAGAAAGCATACATAACATAAATTGCAATTGCAATTATTGCAATTATAAGTGTTGTTATAGCAGTATTTTTAATATAATCTCAAAAACTTTTACCAATATTTGTATATTTACTTTCATAAATAGTTGAATCTTCTATCTTTAATATTTCTAAAGTTTTTTCTCTAAAAGTATTTTTAAGTCCTTCTAATATTTTTAATTCAATATCTGAATTAAATCAAGTAGTTACTGTTACCTTATTTTCTCATGAAGTTTTATATAAACTAACTCCATTTATTGCTTCACTTCATTCAAAAACAATATTTTTAGATTCTGCTACTAGATCAGCTTTTAATTTATCTATATCTAATTCATGTTCATAATTATATTCAGCCTGAGTTCATCAAGTCATATCAACTCCATAATTTAAATTTCAAAAAAGAAAAGAAGATATAGAAAGAACTAGTAATATAGCTGAAATACCAAAATAAGTATATCTATTTTTTATGATGTTAAGTTTCATTTTTTATATAATTTAAATTTAAAATACCTTTTTATTGTATAAAAAAAACAAAAAATGCAAGAAAAAATAGTTCTTTTTCTTCTATTATAAATAAAGATAGATTTTTTACTTAGATTTTAGTATTTTACAATAAACAAACTACTTAATATTTTAATTATATTTTTAATTTATAAATTATACTTTTTATACAATATAAGCCTAATTAAAATAAATAAAAACTATTTAAATTTGTAATAATATTCTTTTTTTATAGAATTCTATAAATTTAAAATTATAATTTAAGGTAAATGAAAAAAATTGCAGACTATATAATGAAATTTTTTATTATATTAACCATTTTTTTAGGACTTTTAACATTATTTAAACCTGAATTAATAAAAGATTTTATAGATTTAATTAAAAATACTATAAATCACTTATGATATTGGAATTACTTAATAATATTTTTATCTAGCCTTGCTGAAAGCTTACCAGTTGTTTGAATTGTTATTCCAGGACAAAATATTTTAATGTTAGTATGATGATTTTTTGCAAAAACAAGTACTACTCATTTTATTTATGTAATGATAATATCTAGCCTTTGAGCTATTCTATCCAATTTTCTATGATATTATCTTTGAAAAATCTATTGAAAAACATTCTTTAAAGAATATTGATTATGGTTCTGAATAGGTGAAACTGAAGTAAAATATTTAGAAAAATGAATAAAAAAATGGTGAGCTTGGTGAGTAATTGTTTGAAAATTTCATAATGTTGCTAGAGCATTTATACCCTTTATTGCTTGAAGTATGTGAATGCAACCAAAAGCTTTTTGGATATATAATATAATAGCATCCATAATACGGGCTGTATTAATTGTATTATTATGAATTTTCTTTGCCGAACATTATGAATTAGTAATAGACTATATTTGATATGTAATGTTATTATTAATGATTATTTTTTGAATTTATGTATATCTATTTAAGAAAAAAGAATTTATGATATATATGAAAGAAAAAAATGAAGAAATTGAAAGAAGTATTATAAAAAAATAACCTAAAAAAAAATGTCTATAATTGATATGTATGATCCTAATGCTTGTTCTATTTGATGATTTAACAATTGAATGGAAAAGTGGACTTGGGAACAATATAAAACACAAAAAGAAAAATTTTGAGATCAAATCGTACTTGTTGATATGATAAATCATCCTGTTGAAGGTTCGACTGCAATATCTAATGAAATGTTTCAATGAAAATATAAAGATTGAACAGTTTTTGTACTTTATTGTCATAGTTGATGATCAAGTTGATATATTCAAATGCAATTAACACCACAATTACCTCAATATAAATTTATCAATATTAGTTGATGAATAATGAGTAAATAATTTAATAATAAATAAAATATGAAAAGATTAAACAAAGACTTTTTAGAAAAATTAGAAATAATTTATTCAAAAGAAGAGTTAAAAATTATAGAAGAATGATTTTCAAGTGAAAAGCCTACTGTATTTAGAATAAATAGTTTAAAAAAAGATGAATATAATGTAGTAGAAACATTTGAAAATTATTGATACAAGTTAAAAAAAATAGATTTTCTAGAAAATTCTTATGAAATACTTAAGGTTTGAAAATTAAAACTTGTAAATATGAAACCTTTTACTAAATGATATATTTATGTTCAAGGGATAACAAGTCAAATACCTGTAGAATTAATAGATGTACCTTCTAATTCTGAAGACTTCAAAGTATTAGATTTAACTGCTGCTCCTGGGTGAAAAACTACTCAGATATCAGGAAAAATGAAAAATAAATGAGAGATAATTGCTAATGAAAATAATTCTATAAGAATTGATAAATTAAATTATACTATAAAAAAACAAGAAGCTAAAAACATAGATGTAACAAAATTTGATGCAAATAAATTAAAAGAAACTTTTACAGAAGAATATTTTGATGTTATTATTGCTGACTTACCTTGTAGTGCAGAATGAAGAATAAATCTTGAAAAAGAAAAATCATATAAATTTCTAGAAAAACAATGAATAAATAAAAGAAATTCAAAAATTCAACAAGAAATATTAAAAAATAATATTTCTTTACTAAAAATCTGAGGACAACTTATCTATTCAACTTGTACTTTAGATCCAATTGAAAATGAATGAATTGTTCACTTTATACTTTCTCATTTTCCTGAACTTGAAATTCAAGATATTTCAAAATACTTTAACAATAATTGATTAAAAGAAATATCTAAACAATGAATAAATAAATATAAAAAACAAATATATAGAAATGAAGTTAAAAATTCTATAAGAATTTCTACAAGCAAAAATACAGAATGATTTTTTGTAGCTAAATTTATAAAAAAATAAAGTGAAGATTATGTGAAGAAACTTGAATTTATTTTTATTTACATATATTAACAATATTAATTTTTGTTTCAAAAGTCTAATTTATATTTTAAATTAGCTACCTATAAGATTTAATAATATTTATTTTATACTGGTATTTATATTCTAATTTTTTTTAATGTTACATATTTTCAAATCTTTGATATTGTCATTTATGCCAATATTATTAATATTTAATTTTATAAACATTAGTAATGCAGACTCATTAAATAATGATAAAACTTTTATTATTACTGCATATTACTCACCTCTTCCAAATCAAGTTAAATATAATAAATGAAATTATCGGGCTGAAAAAAGACTTAATGGTGAATGACATACTACAGCTTCAGGAAAACCTGTTAAAGTTTGAACTTTAGCAGCACCCAGAACATATCCTTTTTGAACAAAAATATATTTAGAATGATTTTGAATAGGATCTGTTGAAGATAGATGAAGTGCTATAGTACCAGCATGACATAGATGACATAATTATGACAGAATAGATATTTGGATGTGATTTTGAGATGAATGAAGAATCAGAGCAAATATTTGGGGAATAAAGGTAGTAAAATGAAAATTTGTTTCTTCAACAAACGAAATAAATTTAATTTTGGGAAAAGATTGACTAAAAAAAGAAGAATATAGAAAAAATAATTTAATTTGAATTAATGATAAAATTAAAACTATATTAAGTTATTCTAATTTAAAGGTAAATCCAGATAATCTTGACATTAATGAAGTAAAAAGATTACAAGAATTATTTAAAGCAATCAATTTATATAATTGAAATATTGATTGAAATTATCAAAATATAAAACAAGATTTAATTGATTTTCAAAAAGCAATCGGATTAATTAAAGATAATAAAGATTGGTGAGCATGACATTTTTGAGAAAAAACATACACTTCACTAATTAATTATTTTGAACTTAAAAATAAACAAGATTTTGCAAGAAAAGAAGAAGAAAATAATAAATCTAAATATAATAAGTCTTTAAATATCTATATAAAAAAAATAAATTTTTATATAGAAGAAAAATCCTCTGGTAATTTAATATTAAAAAATAAATTAAAAGAAAATATTGTACACAAATTCATTAATTTAAAAAAGAAAACTAAAGAAAAGAATAAAATAAAAGATTTAGAGTATATAATAAAAGAATTAAGTGTATAAAAAAAGAAATCTGACTTTTGTAAAGTCATATTTCTTTTTTATTTTCTTTATTTATGATAAAATTATTTTATATAAAAATAAAATACTAACTTTTAATCATAAATATAAAAATGAAAAAAATAATGACCTTATTAATATTTACATTACTAATAGTAAATCTTTGTATAAAAGTAGTTTCTGCAAAAGACACTTATTTTATTGTAACAGCTTATTACTCTCCCCTACCTAATCAAGACTATTATTTAAAAGGTAATTATGAAGCTGAGAAGAGATTAAATTGAAAATGAATTAGATGAGCATCATGAAAAAAAGTTTTTTCTGGAATGCTTGCTGCTCCAAAAAATTATAATTTTTGAACAAAAATTTATCTAGAATGACTTTGAATTTGAGAGGTTGCTGACAGAGGAGGAGCAATTGTTAATGCAGGTAAAAGATGATATAATTATGATAGGATTGATGTATGGATGTGATATTGAGATGAATGACTTAGAAGAGCATTATACTGGGGAAAAAGAAGAGTTAAAGGTACTTATGTAAATTATAATTCAAAAATAACACTTAATTATCATAATATAGCTTCTCCTAACTGGACAACTTCATGATATAAATCAACACCTAGTATATTTAATATCTGAATTTGAATTTGATCTGAAAAAAATATAATTATAAAACTACAGAAATTTTTAAAAGATATTTGAATATATAAATGACAATTAGATTGAAAATATAATAAACTATTAATTGATAATATCTATCAATTTCAAATTAATAATAAATTAATAAGAAAATGAACATTATATTGAGCATGATACTGGGGAACAAAAACAAGAAAATTAATTCTTAAAAAGTTTCAAAGATGAGATTTTGAAAAGAAAATAACAATAAAAAACAGTAAGAAAGAAAATAATAAATTAAAAATATTTAAGTCTCCTGTTAGAAAAGAAAGTGAAATAAAGGAGTTACAAAATATATTGATAGAATTAAACTTATATTCTTGAAAAAAAACATGAAAATATAAAGATTTGATAAAAAGTATAACAAAATATCAATTAAACAAAAAATTAATCTCTTATAATTGAGAAGTATGAACTTGATATTTTTGACCAAAAACAAGATTATCTTTAAAAAAAGATTATATTATATTCATTAAAGATAAAGAAGAAAAAGAAAAAATCAGACTAGAGAAAGAAAGAAAAATTAAAGAAGAAAAACAAAAACAAGAAAAACTAAAAGAATTAAGTATAAAAGAGGCACATAGTAAAGTTTCATTGATTTGAACTCCTAAATTTTGAGATATTTCTCAAGAAGTAAGAAAACTTCAAAATACATTAAAACAATTAGGTTATTTTGACCATAAAGACACAGCTATTTTTTGAAAGATTACTAAAGAATCACTTATAAAATATCAATTAGATAATAAATTAATTTCTAGTAAAAATGAACTTGGTTCTTGAATCTTTTGACCAAAAACAAAAGATAACATAAAAAGTGATTTAACTAAAATCATATTAAATAACAAAATAAAAATGTAAAATAAAAAAATAACCTTAGAAGTTTTTACACTCCTAAGGTTTTTTAGTCTTTTTCAGGTTTATCATCTAACCCTGAAATTATGTCATCCTCCTTTAATAACATTTTTACAATATCATGAAGTTCCATACTTTGAACATTTGTAAGATTAAGCCCAAGCTTACCTACAAGTTCAATTTTTATGGCACCCAATATATCTATAATATCATTACTATCACCTGCACTTGGCATATTTTGTTTAATAGCAATAAAAACTTTATCAAAATCATCAGTAAACAGATTTTTCAATCTAGTTTTCCAATCTGTTTGATTATCAGAACCATAAAAATTGATATTTATAGTAACATCATTCTTTGGTTCTTTTTTTACCTCTTTTTTTGTTTTTTTCTCTTTTCCACCTTCTTTCTTTTTATTTTTGTCTGGATTTGGTAAAGATTTAACAATTATTGCTTCACCATTCAACTTAATATACTCTTTATGAAATATTTCCACAATCAAAGATCTCTCTTTTTCTGTAATTTCTCTGTCAATAAGCTTTTCAGTAAAATCAATAAATGGCTGTAAAAGTTCATGCATACTTCCTGCACCACCATTAATCATCTGTTTATAATTTAACCCTTTTTCACTTTCTTCTGGGTTATTATCTTTTGAAAATTCCCCCTCTATATGTTCTTTAATAATATTAAACATACCTGAAAAAGATTTTTTTCCATCAGAATCATTCCACATTTTAACATTTGCAATACCAGAATCAATATTATCAAAAAATTCAGCAAATTTATAATAATTTTCCTCTAAAACATCAGATTCAATCATTTGATAATCTTTAGTCTGAATACCAAAAGCATCTAAAATAAGCTTAGTTTTTTTAAGCTCTTTAGTATATTTTTCTAAAAGAATTTCTGACTTAAGCCTAACTATATCTTCATCAGAATGGAATAATGATTCTTTCTGACTAACAAGAGCTCTATAATATTGCAAATTTGGGATAATTATAGAGGTTAGTGTTTTTAAATAAGAACCATCTTGAAGAGAAATAATAACCTCTTGATCATTTAAAGCTTCTTGCTTTTTTATAAGCTTTGCAGCTATTTTTTGTTCTCTTCTCAATGCTTTTTGATTTTCATCAATCAAAGCATAACCAATATACTTTTCATCAACATAATCAATTTCAATATATTTTACCTTTTGACCTGACATCTCTTCAACTCTATCAATTTCAGAATTATTAAAAACAGACCGAGTATAAATAGTTTTAATATCTTTATCAAATATTTTTACTAATTTTCTAGCTCCTTCACCAGAATTTATAGATTTTTCTACAATATGTTTTTTAGTTCCAGAAGTTAAAAGCAATTTCACAGAACTAGTTTTTGCATATTTTTTATTATGCATATCAATTGATAAAGCCAATCTTTTATAAAATTCATCTTTTGTTAAAGATTGAAAAGGAACAAAAGAATCTAATCTTCCTAAAAATTCAGGTTTAAATACTGAACTTTTTTTTACTAAATTTTTATAATATTCAGTAGAAAGTATAGTGTCTACACCATCAGAAGATTCAGTTTTAAACCCCATACTACCTTTACCTTTCAGTTTATCTTGAATATCTTCTGCTCCAACATTTGAAGTAAAAATAATCAAAACATTTTTAAAGTGAGTAGTTTTATGATAATCAACTTCAGACTCTTCTTTAATTATTCCTTCTTCAGCACCGTTAGATAATTCCAAAACTCCTTCATCCATAATACTCAAAAATAAATCATGAAAGTCAGGGCAAGCTTTTTCTACTTCATCTATAAGTAGAATACTAAATTCCGAATAATTATCTAAAATTGGATGTAAAGTACCTTCTTTTTTAGCTTTTTCATAAGCCTTAAAAATCACCTTTTCAGAAAGAATAGGTATCTGACTTCTACCTACATATTTTGGAGAAGCACCAATAAGATTCGATAAATCTGAAGAATCTTTAAAATTATTTGCATCAATTTTACATTGACCTAAATTTATATTCTCATCTCCAAATAAAATCCAAAATAGAGCTCTAGCAACCTGAGTTTTACCAACTCCTGTTGGTCCTAAAAACATCATATTTGCAATAGGTCTTGTTCTAGAATCATCATCAATCAAAGTTCTAGAAAGTGCATTTATAATTTCATCTTTAGCCTTATCTTGACCAATTACATAATAATCAAGTCTATCTCTTATATCTTGTATAAGAGGAGATTTTTTTGTAAGATCAAGTTCAAATCTTCTTGGTTTAGCTTTAGTAGTTTCAGCTACTAAAACAATAGCTTTTTTTGGTTTTTTTACTTCAATTTTTGAAGTAATTTTTTCTTCTTGTGCCATCTGACACCTCCTATTTTTATTGATGTTTTATAAAACATCTTTTTTATTTATACTATTTTTTTGTTTTTTTACAAGTTTTAGTTTATATAAAATATTTTTTAAAAAAAAAAAAAAAAATGACCCAGCTTTTACAGCTGAGTCTATTTTCCTCTTTTTTTTAATTTTTTGGAACAAAGTAGATATTATTTTGTTCTGCATTTTTTATAGCTTTTTTAAAGAATTTTTTAATTCTTTTATGAGTCAACTGTTCACCTTTTGGAACAGGTAAGAGCTCATTCAAAGCACTTTTTGTTTCTTTTATTTTTGGAATATGAAAACTTTTTTTATCTCCTATATTCATAACACCACCATTGCTAAAACCAAGCAATTCAAGATTACCAAGTGCTGTAATAGTCTCACATAATCTAACATACCAGGCTTCTGCATTTAGATGTCCATCATCAACAAGTTGCTGAAATAGCATATCCTGAGTAAAAGCTTTATCATTTTGTGCTTCAATAGTTATAGTTAAACCAACAACATTTTTAACAATTTTATCAATCATCTTGAGTGAAATATCATCAGCAATATCTATAGATAAATCAGATTTTAAATCTTTCTCAGTATAATTGAAACCAACAGCTATTCGATTTTCTTTTCTCACAGAATCTTCAATAGAATCATGAGTTAAAGCAGTTATTATTAATTCTAATAACAAGTACTTTTTTTCATAGAAAATATTTGCATCACCTGCAAACTTCATAATATTTACAGCTGCTTCTAAAAAGTGAGCAAGACTTAATCTACCACATCTTCTATTTGGTTTTCCAATACTAAAGTTTTTATCTTCAATATTTATAGCATCAATTGTACCTGTTTTTATTGCAATTCTAACTGCATTTTCAAGAAGTTTTAAACTTCCATCAACCATAAGCAGTTTTCTATAACTTGCTATCATACCGTTAAACTGTTGTATAATTGATAATGTTTCAATATCTGTTGATAAAACTTTTGCCTCAATTTCTACTATACTTACTGTAATTAGATTTTTCATCTTTTTTTTCCTTTATTTTTGTTTTTTTAAAATAACTAATAATAGTTAAAACTTATTTACCTAACAATCTTTTGTAACTATACCCAGCCTTTTTACATATTAAAGATAGTTCTTCTTTTGGTATTAATTTTAATGTATCAATACCAATAACAAGTTCTTCTCTTACTGCAAAACCAATATTATGTGATAAAAACATTGGAAGACCTAAATCACCATTTTTTCCTATATTTACACAAGGAATTAGATTAAAACCAATAGCTTCACTTCTAGAATGTGATGCATTTTTTATACCATCACGAATTTCTAAAAGTTCCTTTTCAGTAACTTTGTATGCATACATATGTACAACAAAATCACCAAGATCATGAGTACATAAAATATCACTCAATTTATCATTATTCATCTCAAAGTTAATCTCTTCTTTTACTTCTCTTAAAACAGCAACTTTTCTTGCTCCTTTAATACCATGTTCTTCAACTTCATCTTCATCAACTGTACCACCTGGAAATCCAAAACCAGCTCTCCAATTCATTATCATTGCTATTTCTGGATAGCTTTGATTTCTTGTGTCAGAATCTAATTCTGAATTAGAAATATGTGGTTTACTGTTTTCACTATAAATGAAACAAAAGACACCTTCTTTTCTATCTGCTATTATAGCACCTGTTTCTATTCTTTTAAAATACTTTTCTTGCATCTAATTTTCCTTTTTTCAGTTTATTTTAAAGAACAAATATATCATACATAAATAATTTAAGACAAAAAGATACATTTTGACTTTAATTTTTTAATAAAAAAAATGACCCAGCTTTTTACAGCTGAGTCTATTTTTCCTCCTTTTTTTTATTCTACTAAAGAAACCTCAGAGAAATTTGTATTTGTTTCACAATTCCCCTTACAGTTTTCCGATTTTATTTTTGCTTTTTGACTGTTACTCAAAACATTGAACCACTCAATGTTCTGTGCAATTTCCCACACTTGTTGTAAGTATTTCACAATTGCAATATCATCATTTAGATACTGCTCATTCTCCTCATCTAACAAACCAATTATTAGATCAATAAAATATTGATATTGCTCAATACTTCTTTGATCTTTGGCCGTTGTATTTATACCAATTTTTCTGTGTAGGTCTTCTTTATCAGAAACACCTAACATTTTTATGACTTCATCTTTTTGTATTAATTCCAAAAATCTAATATATTCTTTAAGTGTACCTCTAATTGTAGCACCATTAAGGCCCGAAAACATTTTAGTCAGACTTCCAGCAAAATCCTCTACTGCTGCCATAAAACTATTTCTAGTTATACCAGAAACCTTTTCATTGGATTTCAAAAACTGAGTTCCAGTATTCTTAGCTAACATAAATGACTCTATATCAGCTGCTGTAGATCTAAGTTGTAAAATATCTCTAAATATAATTACAACAGAGTCTCCAAACTTCATATCAACTTCTTGCATTACTTTTTCTCTGTTTGCCAAAAGTGACAGATCAATATCAATAGCTGCTGCAATATTTGTGTCAATAGACTTGAACTTAGAAATCTGTTTATAAACTTTTAACATATTTCGATCAGCCTCTTCTGACATTTCTGTCATTCTTACTTGACATAACGTCCACAATTTTTCAATTGCAACCTCTATATTCAATGTTCTGAATACTGAAAGAAGCATATATGCTCTTAGAGTATCAGGATTGATTTTAGTGTTTTGAGTGTTTGGCAAAAGAATTTGCATTTTTGACACATCTGGCAAGCCTTTTGTAGGTTTTGGGAAGTTAATTTCCAAAGCATCAGCTTTTGCTGTTTGTGAAATTTTAACCAGTTCCTTTTGAAAGGTTCTGATTGCAACTTTTTTAATTTCCTCTACATCAGAAAACAAATCAACAAAATCACTTTTATCCAAAACAGCAAAATGTTGAAGTTCAACAACTCCTATTTCATCTAACTTTTTTTGTATTGATTTTTTTTGGTCTGATGTTAAACTTTGTGTAAGTAGATTATGATCTACAACTATTTTTTCAACTACTCCTATTGGAGTTGTAATAGGTAATTTTTTCATCTTTTGTCCTTTTTGTTTTGTATTTGTTTTAACTTTTCAAAAGCACTTTATTTAATCAATAATCAAATTAATTAAATACCAATTCAGTAAATATTTTTTACATTATTCTCCTTTTTTATTTTATATTTATATTAGACCAATCCAGGCCACTCATTTCTATATTTACAAGAAGTTTAAGATCATACCCAATTCTAAAAAATGTAATATTTTTTTCAGAATACTCTGTTTTAGTAATTCCATATTCAAAAAGCTTTTTTAAATCAAGCTCATTATTAGAGGTAGAAATAAAATTCATTATATTATCAAGAGAATTATTAATATAATTTAAATAAATATTTCTATCACAAAATATTTTATCTGCATTTTTCCCAAAATAGTGTTTTCTTAAAACCTTCTCATAAGTATTATCTATAAAGGAATAATTATTTATAGATCCATTATTATAGAAATGGAAATCAACATACCCATCCAATTGATCAATGAAAGCTATTTGTTTTTTTCCAGAAATATAATGTTTATCTTTCCATAATGGAGAGAGTTCATAAGAATTAAAATCAAACTTAGAAAGTAAACCTTTACTTTTATGAGCAGAATAACTCAATGCTTTTATATCACATACTTTTACTAAGTTATAAAAACTATGCAAAAGTGTTGTTTTTCCAATTCCATAAGATCCCTTTATATTTAAAGAATAATCGAATATCAAACTTTTTAACATTAAGCTAAGAACCTGATCCAAGTTTTGATCAACTTGTTTCAATAAACCATCTTTCATAGGTATAGAAATTCTATTTACAATCCCATTCTGCTCCCTATAAAAATCTCTTTGATCACTATAAATTTCTGGTTCCTCTGCAGGATTTTTTGAAGTTTCAGATAGTAATTCAAAAAAGTCATCAATTATACTTTTATCTAGAATTTCAGAAATTCTATCTAATTCATAATTTCTATAATTTCCATTATAACCTATATTAAGAGATATAATCCCTTTTTCATTACTATTGAATATTCTTTTAAACTTAGAACTATATTTATTTTTTAAGTCCAAAAAGTTACTATCATCATTTAAGAATTTTTTAAATTCATTGCCAATAAAAATAATATACTTATTGTCCTCTATTTCTTCACTTGTTCCAAGTTCTTCAAGCCTGATAATCATTTCCATAAAATTTTTATGTTCATCAATAGAATGATATAATGAATATGAACTATACTTCTTATCTTTTTTTATATATTTTTTAATAAATATTTCAAAAAAAGACTCATCATTTATTTCATTTTCATCAGATACACAAGTAACAAAAATAATTCTTTTATTAGCTTTCACAGCTTTATTCAAAGAACTAATTGTAGTATCTAACACCTCTTGAGGAAAACTCAATGTATCCTCATTTAATCTTCCATTTTTATCAGGAATATAATGAAACCTAATTTTAGATAAAAGATTATCTAATTTTTCCTTAACAACAGGAACTACTGTTGGTAACATTCTATTATTATTCATAACTTCCTCCTTTTCTTCAGTTTATTTTAAAGAACAAATACATCATACATAATTTATTTAAGACAAAAAGGTACATTTTTAAGTCTTATAAATAATAATATTATCTTTTTTTATATTATTATTTATCTATATGTCCTAAAAAATATATTTATAATCTAATTACAAAAATCAAAATAAAAAGGAATGAAGATGAAAGATACAGAGACTAAATATATAGTTATTGGATATAGTTATGATGAACCATATGAAAATAGTTATACTACTTTTCACTCACATAAAGCTATTGCTATTACAAAATCTGGAACTAGAATAAAAGGTTTCATCTGGAAAGAAGAGGTTGATGTTTATACTGATTCTAAAGGAAATACTTATGATGGTGACAGTTATACATTATTTAATTCCTATTCTGCTGCAAAAAAAGTAGCTGAAAAAGAAGAAGTTTATGAAACATGGTATTAAAAATACTGTTTTATAGATGAAAAGAAAATTAAGGAGATTTTCAAAACTAAAAAGAGACTTAAAAGTCTCTTTTAAATTTTATCAAAAATTCATACTTTAAGTTTTCAAAAATCTATTTTCATTTCAAATTCTCATCACATTCATTTAATTTGAAAATCTAAATCTTTTCATAATTCTCTTGAAATTATTTTTATCAATGGATACACTACCTTTGAACCCATAAGTGATTTTGATTCAGAATAGCTGGTCTTATTAAAGTTTTTATTTAATATCCATTTTCATTGATTATCAAATAATTTTGAGATTATTTCTGTTAAAATACTTTGTGAATGAATATCTTTTGTTGTTAGTTTTTTTCATTTAATATAAACTTTTCATTTGAAAATATCAAAAATAATCTCAAAATCTTTTTCTAAAGCTTCTGTTATATTTCAAATTATTATTTGTTTATTATTTGATTTTAAAATATAATTATCTCAAATTAAAGAATTATGATAAAATTCTTTTTCCATATTTTGAGATATTTTTATTCATTCAATTTCATTATTATCTTCATAAGAACAATACTCAATATATGCATTTGAAAAAGAATTTTTTAATTTTTCCAAAGTAGTTTCTATAATTTTTCTACTTTCTCAAGCCTTTGTTACAACTAAATATCCTCCTCACATTTTTCAGCTATAAATTGGAGTTATTCATATATTTTCATTACTTCAAGCTTCAGAATAAAAATTTCTTAAAAATTTTTCAGCAAATAAACTTTTTCATTCAACCATTCACATCAAAAATCTATGTTCATTTATAATATCAATAAATTTATTAATTATATTATCAGAATAAGGCTCATTAAATAAATCTTCAAATGAATTTAATAATTTGATATTTAAAATATTAAAAGTAGAAATAAAAGTATTATAATTAAAATCTTTTTTACAAAAATCTTTAAAATGTGAATTATCTAATTCTAATTTTTGAAAAATATTTTCTTTAAATTTAGTTCATATATTATCAAATTTTGATTTATCTTTATCTAAAAAATATTCTATTTTTTGAGTGTCTGAATTAATTCATAAAAAAACAATATAATAATCAAATGGAAAAATAAAATTTTGTGAATCAAATAAATCCATAAATTTATAATTTTCTAAATCTCTTGAAAATAAAATTGGATTTTTTGTATTAAAAAATGTAAAAAAACTATTTTCTCAATTTGTATTATTATATTTTGAAATTTTCTCTAATTCATATGCAAATTTATAAACTTTAGAAAATTCTTTTTGATTATTGATTTCAGAAGATTCTAAGAATTTTTCATCTATTTCTCAAGACAAATAAAATAATCCAGAAGAAATAAGTGAACTCAAAACTCAAGAAAATCACAATCAATGCCCTCTTGCAATTTCTGAATAAATATTAAATTCCAAACCAAAATCCAAATCCTTTTTATTTAAAAAATCTAGAATATGTTTTGAAAATTTTTTATATTCTTTATTAACAACAGAAAATTCAATTTTCTCTATCCCATTCTGATTCTCCAAAAAATAAACATCATTAAAAATGAACTGCCCCCTAAAAAGTAGAGTAAAAATAAAAAACACTCTACTTTTTTAGAATTTACTCCATATTTCTACATTTTTTATTATTCTCAAGCTCAAACTATAACTTTTGCATGTCTAAGTACTCTTCCTTCTAATTCATAACCTTTTTCAAACTCATCACAAATAATTCATTCTATTCTTCATGGAATAGTAGTCATAACATCATGCTTATCGGGATTCACCTCTTCCCCCAAAGAAACAAAAGATTTAACTCACATTTTTTCTAAATCTCCAGAAAACTTATTATATAAAGCTGTTATTCCTTCATAAATAGGTGTTTTTTTATTTTCTTCTGAAGTAGCTTTTATTATTCTTTCTAGATCATCTAAAACAGGTAAGGTTTTTTTAAATATATCTTGTTTTAGGAAAAAAGTCATACCAACTTTATCTCTTTCTGTTCTTGCTTTAAAATTATCAAAATCAGCCTGAGTTTTCATCAATCTATCAAGACATTTTTCATCTTCAGGAAAAATATTATTTTCAACTTTTTCTTCATTTATAGTTCAATCTTCATTTTCAACTTCCTTTATATCATCCTCCATTTGTTCAATTATATTATCCTCTTCTAAAATTTCTTTATTTTTATGTTCACTCATTTTTTATATTTTAATTTTAAATTATAAATATTATATTGATATATTTTATTTTTCAAGAAAAAAACTTATTATTTTAAAAAACTTTTGTTTTACAAAAGTAAATCATTATAATTTATATTATACTAAAAATAAATAAATAATTATATGAAAATAATAACATGGAATGTTAATTGAATAAGAGCTGTTGCTAAAAAATGATTCAGAGAATTTGTAAGTAATGAAAATCCTGATATTCTATGTATTCAAGAAACAAAAGCTTTTGAAGACCAATTTTTGAAAGATGTTTGAGAATTAGAATGATATAAATACATATGGCATAAATGAATTAGAGCATGATATGCTTGAACTGTTATATTTTATAAAAATGAAATTGATATAATTTCTATTAAAAATGATTTTTGAGAAATCAATCATTTTCATGAAGATGGTAGATTTACTGAAATTGAGCTTAAATATAATGAAAAAACTATAGTTTTAATGAATGGTTATTTTCCAAATTGATGAACTAGAGCAGATTGAACTGAAATGGTTAATTATAAATTAGATTTTTATACTAATTTAGAAGAATATACTAAAAAAATAAAAAATGAATGAAAAAATATTATTATAACTTGAGATTTTAATATTTGTCATACTGAAATAGATATTGCCAGACCAAAACAAAATCAAAAATCTATCTGATTTTTACCAATTGAAAGAGAAAAAATAGGAAATTTTATTAATGATTGAAATTTAGATGTATTTAGATATTTTTATCCAAATAAATTAGATATATATTCTTGGTGGAGTTATAGAGCATGAGCAAGACAGAATAATGTGGGTTGGAGAATAGATTATTTTGTAGTTAATAAAGATTTTATAAAAAATGTAGATGATATAGAATATTTAACAGAGGTAATGTGAAGTGATCACTGCCCTGTTAAATTAAAATTAAAATAATGTTTATTGAAATAATAATAATCTAAATTATTCTATTTATTTTAAATAATAAAATATTATGAATTCATTTGAAAAAAAGTTTTTTAAAAATTATATACCGATCTGACAAAGTATAAAAGAAATAATTCATGAACATTGGATAAATATTTTGGATAAATTATTTCTCTTTTTTTGATTATTTATTTTTATTCCTGTTTTTTTATATTACTCTTCTGAAAGAATACAGAGTCTACTTCCCTTTTGGTGATTTGAAATATATTTATTTTGAATATTTTTTAAAATAATATATGATATTTTTGATTGGTATAATGATGTATGGATAATAACTGACAAATGAATTGTTGATCTTGATCGGTCATTATTCCAAACAAATATGAAAACTATTAATTTTGAAAATATTGAATGAGTAGAAGTTGATCAAAGTTCAATAGTTGATTCCCTCTTTAATAAATGAAATCTTATTGTTCATAAAATATGAGAAGATTCTTTTATATTAAATAATGCATCAAATCCATTTTATTGAATTGATATGATTGAAAAAATTAGATCAAAAATGGAGGAGGAAAATGAATATGAAGAAGAAGATAGATTTGAAATAATTATGGATTCTCTTAATTGAGTAGTTAAAGAATATTTATGAAAAGAATCAATCGAGCAAAAACTTAATAAAACTCCTGAAGAAGAAAAAAATGAAATAGCAGAAAAGATTAAATTAAAAAAATGAACAATAGATTTAAGATAAAAAATATCATAATTATCTCTAATATAGCTTTAATAATTTTTCTTATAAACATAAAACATGACAACTAAACTGTTAAATATTTTAAAAAAACTTCCAAAATCAGCTGGTGTTTATCAGTTTTTTGATAATAAAGAAAACATAATATATATATGAAAATCTGTCAATTTAAAATCGAGAGTTAACTCTTATTTTAATTGAAATTCTAAACTTACTTTTGCAAAACAAAAAATGGTTGAAAAGATAGCAGATATAAAATATATAATAGTCGAAAATGAAACTGAAAGCTTAATTCTGGAAACTAATTTAATAAAAGAATATCTTCCTAAGTATAATATACTAATGAAAGATTGAAAAAATCATGTTTATATAAAAATTACAAATGAAGAATTTCCTAAAATAATAATGGTAAGAAATAAAAATTCAAATAATAATAATTCAAAAATAGATACTAGTATAAAAGAAGAATATTTTGGTCCATATATAAGTTCAAATGATATTGATAATATACTGAAAGTTTTAAAAAAAATATTTGGTTATTGAGTAGGAAAAAATAATTTTTTTAAGAATAACTGAAATTATAATTTAGATGAATACTTATTTAAGTGAAAAATACAATCTAACAATTCTCTTTCTAATAATGAATGAACTTTAAATACTATAGTTGATGAGGAAAATTTGATAAAAAAAATATATTTTGAAAAATTAGAAAAAATAAAACATTTTTTAAAATGAAATTATAAAGATGTTGTAGATGAACTTAGAGAAGAAATGATGAGTTTTGCAATGAATAATGAATTTGAAAGAGCTGATATAATAAAAAAACAAATTGAAAGTATCGAAATATTAGATGAAAAACAAATTATTAGAGATGGTATCATTTGAGATTATGATGTTATAAATTATTTAGAAAAATTCGATAAAACTTTTATTTGAAAAATAAAAATAAGACAAAGTAAAATTATTTGATTTTATCCATTTGAAATAGAAAATAATTTATGAGAAGATATTGAAGAAATTTTAAAAAATTTCATAAAATCATCTCCCTTAACATCTATTTTAATTTCAGAATCAAATAAAAAAAAGATACCAAAAGTAATAATTTCAAAAAAAATAGTATTAAAAGAAGAATTATTCAAAAATCTTGAAATTTTAAATCCTAAAAAATGAACAAAACAAGATCTATTAAAAATGTGTTACAAAAATTTATATGAATTTGCATATAAAAAACATATTGCAAGTCTTAATACCAAAAGTTTTACAAAACAAACAATGAAAAATATCTTAGAATTATTATGATTTGAGAGATTTAATAAAGATATTCTATTTGAATGTAATGATATATCTCATTTATCATGAACTCATACTGTAGCTTCAAGAAGTATAATAGAAAACTGAAAAACTAATAGTTCTAAGTATAAAAAATTTAGAATCAAAAATCTAAAAGAACAGGAAATAAATGATTTTGATTCCATGAGAGAGATAATTGAAAGAAGATTAATAGAAGTTGAAAAATTATGAAATTATCCTGATTTAATAATTATTGATTGATGAAAATGACAATTAAGCAGTGTTTCTGAAGTTGTAGAAAAATATATTAATTTAGAGAATAAAAAATTAAACAAAAAAATACAATTAGTATGAATTGCTAAAAAAGAAGAAATATTATATAAATTAGACTCTTGAGTTTTTAGTGAGTATATATTAAATAAAGATAGTTTAGAATTAAGATTAATACAAAAAATAAGAGATGAAGCCCATAGGTTTGCAATTACATTCAACAGAGATTCAAGAAGTAAATCTAGTAAAAAAAATATACTAGAAAGTATGCCCTGAATCGGCCAAAAAACAAGAAAGCTTATTTTAAAAGAATTTTCAAGTGTAGAAAATTTATCAAAAATAGAAAAAAGTAAATTAGAACTAGTATTAAATAAAAATATAATAGAAATACTAGAAAATCATGGAATAATTTAAAAGTGATCAAAAATATTTCTTTGTAACTTTCTGTTTCATATTTTATTATATATGCTATAATGCTTATAATATTTTTTATTATTCTCTTTTTTCAAGAAAAGAAAAAAATAAAATATAAATATTACATTAACTATTTATAGTTTTTATGTTTCTAAATAATAAATATAATTTTTAAGAAATTTTTTATATTATAATTTTTAATATATGTACAAAAATAAAATATACATTTTTATAGTTCTTATGATTTCTGTTTTTATTTATCTTACCTCTAATTTAAATGCAAATATAGAGGATGGAGAAATTTATGCAGCAAATAAATTGGCAAAAATGTGAATTATTAATGATAAGAGCTCAGATACAAGTAAATACAATTTAGATTCTAATGTTTTAAGGCAAGAAATTGCAGCAGTAGCAAAAAGCCTTGCAAAATTAGATAAAAAAACAACATGTAAAAACTTTTATCTAGATGTATCTAATGTTGCTCCAAATAATTGGGCATGTTATAGTATTGAGGCTTTATATGATGCAGGTATTATAGCTAAAAATGATAAATTTAATCCTGAAAAATATATAAGTAAATCTGAATCTGTAGCTTTAATAGTTTCAGCTATATATAAAGATGATTATAAATATAATAAAGAATTAAAAAAGAATTGGCAAGAACAAGTAGTAGATTTTGCAGCTGATAAAAATATTGTTAAAAATTTTAAAGATTACAATTCAAAGGCAACCAGATGATTTGTTTTTAAAATAGCAAGTAATTCATTAAAAAATCCTACAGATATTATTAAAAAAGAAATTACTCAAAAAAAAGTAATTTTGGAATGAAATGCTAAAATTAATTTTGTTAGTCCAGAATGAAAAATTACAGATTTAACAAAAAATATTACAGTTAGGTTTTCTAAACCAATGGTAAAATTAGGAGCTTTAGATGATCAACCTAATTGTCCTATTGAAA
>Ga0256827_10000030_pt1 | contig 70144 bp, 64 predicted proteins | sample CV84metaG_FD_185977 | JGI IMG/M metagenome (GOLD analysis project Ga0256827, IMG submission 185977) | Hydrothermal vent microbial communities from East Pacific Rise, Pacific Ocean - CV84 | ecosystem: Environmental > Aquatic > Marine > Hydrothermal vents | place: Pacific Ocean: East Pacific Rise... | reverse complement strand
AACCTGTAGAAGAAAATATTGATGAAATGAACAACTTTATAGATAATGCTGGTCATGAATTAAAAACTCCACTTGCTGCAATAAATTCCTCTGCTTGATTATTAAAAGAAATGAAAACTTTTGATGCAGAATTAATACAAGAAGTAATAGATGAAACTAATAAATCTAATGAAATTATTTGAGCATTGAGGTCTTTAACTAAAATTTCTAAAAATGCAAAAACTGAACTTTTTTCAATAAAAACCACTTTAAAAGAAATAATTATTTCACAAAAAGAGAATATTAAAAATAAAAATATAATTCTTGAATTTGATACTAAAAATAAAGATATCGAAATTAATGCAAATAGAAATTATTTTTATATTTTAGCTTCTAATATAATTTGAAATGCAATTAAATATAATAAAGATCATTGAAAAATAGTAATTAAAATAGAAAATAATTCATTAATAATTACTGATACTTGAATTTGAATTCCACAATCTGAAACAAAAAAAGTTTTTGAAAGATTTTATAGAATAAAAAATCATTCTAAAATAGAATGATATTGATTATGACTTTCTATGGTTGAAAAAATTGCAAAAATATACAATTGGAAAATTATGATTGAAAGTATTGAAGATATGGGGACAAAGGTTGTAATTAAATTTTAGAACTATCAAAATATTTCTTCAAATCCTTTCTGTGCTTCTCTATAAATAACAAGAACTCAATCTTTTATTAACCAAACTTTATTACTTATAGATTCTAGTAAATCCCTGTCATGAGAAACTATAATTGTTGTTCAATTAAATCATTCTAACATCTTTTTTATTAATTCCTTTGAATGTAGGTCTAGATGATTTGTTGGTTCATCCATGACTATTACATTTGGTTTTGTTAATAACATTTTTGTAAGTGCTACTTTTGCTTTTTCTCAACCTGATAATGTTGAAATTTTTTGAGTAACTTTATCTCACTTTATTAATAATCATCATAATATTTGTCTTATTTCTGTTTCATTTTCATAATTTGATCAAAGTTCCTTGATTATACTAATTTCAGGATCTAAATCTTCTAAAACTTGAGAATAAGATCAGACTTTTACTGTATCATTTACTGTAACAGTTCATGATAAAGCCTCTAATTCTCATAATATTGTTTTTAAAAGTGTAGTTTTTCAAGCTCAATTTGCTCAAATTATTCATATTTTATCAGATTTTTTTACACTTATTTCATCTGCTAAAGTTATTATAGGGTAGTTATATCATACTTCTATATTTTCTAATTTTATTATAACCTCAGGTAATCTTTTTGATGAATTTATATTAATTACTTTTACTGTACCTTCACTTTCAGGTTTTCTTAATATTTCAATTTTTGCCATAGCTTTTATTCTAGATTGAACACTTGAAGCTTTTGCTGAATTTGCTCTAAACCTATTTATATAAGCATTAGTTTCATCTAATTCTTTTTGTTGACTGCTATAATCTTTCATATCTTTATCAAATCTCTCTTGTTTTTCAATTAAGTATTTTTCATAATTTCAAGGATAATTATTTATTGTTTTTGATGAAATTTCAGCAATTCTATTAGAAGTATTATTTATAAATCTTATATCATGAGAAATTGAAAGAATTGCTTTCTTCCAATTTTGACAAAATTTTTCTAAAAATATTATTCATTCAATATCTAAATGATTTGTAGGTTCATCTAAGATTAGTAAATCTACTTCTGAAATTAAAAATTTTGCAATTTGTACTTTAGTTTGTTCTCAACCGGATAGCTTTAATACATTTAAATCCATTTGCTCATCAGAAAATCAAAAGTATTTAAGAATTTCAAGTTGTAATTTATATTTTTTAAATCAATCAAGTTCTAATAACTCTACATTTAGGTTACTATATTCTTCCCATAATTCTTCATTATCTTTTATTTCTTCAAGTCTATTTATTTTTTTTGTTATTTCAGGAAAAACTTCAAGCATCTCTTGTCTTAATGTATTACTTTCTGATTTCCAAAATAAATTTTGAGATAAATATCAAATATTTAGATTAGGATTTATTTCTATTTTTCAATTTCAATCTATATTCTCTTCCATACCTATAATCATTTTCAAAAGAGTTGTTTTTCAGCAACCATTCTTTCAAATAAGAGCTATTTTATCTATATTATTTATTTTTAAGTTTGCTTCTTCAAATAAATGAGTTTGTTCGATATATTTTGTAAGATTTTTTACATTTAAAAGCCCTGATACTATTTTGCTTTTTCATTCAAATAGGTATTTGGGTATTGTTTCAAGAGAAAAAACTTTACTGGAATTAGAATCATATGATTGTAGTATTTCTTTATTATTACTTTTATCTAATTCAAATTCTTTTATCATATATTTATTAACTCTTTTTATTTTTGTTTCTTCTTTAATTTTTTTTGGAATTGCATCATAGAAATCCTGACACATTTCTTCTAATTCATAATAATTAAAATCATCATGTACTTCTAAAACTTTATTTATTATTTCTTCAAACATTTATTATTTTTAATTTAATATCTAACTTTAGTATTTTCACATCTTGTAATCAAAATGTCATGTCTTATTATTGTATATATAAATTATACCATAATTTTCTAGTTGTTGAAAATCAAGAGGAAGATAATCTAAATATCATTTTTCAAATAATATTTTTGCATTAATGGCTGATTTATTTTCATTGTTTAACTTATATTTTTTATTGGCTTGTTCAATATAATATAAATTTATTTCTCTAGTTGCTTTATTTACATAATTTGGACATTCTTTTTTTAATGCAGATTCTGATTTTGAATCATAATCTCAAAATATTTTTTTATTTGAATCACTTATATATTTTATTTTATTTGAATCAATATTTTTTTCTTTAAAAATCTTTTTTCAGAGGTCATCTAGAATACTTATATATTTACTACAAAATTGTTCATCAGAATTGTCTAAGTCTTTTCAAATATTTAAAAACATAAAATATGATTTTTCTCTTTCTCAACCTTTTCAACTCATTATTGCTGTTAAGTATTTTGCTCAAGCTAAGCTATCTGTATTAGCAGAAGCTATTTTATAGTAATATGAAGCTATTTCAGGTTTATGAAGATAGTAATTATAAATATATGCTAAATTATATGGTATCATATCATCTCTACATGGATTTTTGTATTTTTCTTCAGACCATATTTTTTGTAGATTCGTTTCCTTTTTTATAAGTTCTATTTTTTCTAAATCACAAAAATTTTTTATAGCTCGTAATCAAATAGTTTCAGATTGTTTTATATATTCTAGTTGTTTTTTTTCATCTATTTTTTTTCAAGAGAAAGAATTATTGGAGGGGAGTAGCATCATAGCAATATGATATGGATGTCTGAACTCAGGATTAAGTTTATTTATAGAATTTGTTATATGGTATAAATATTTTTTATATTCAGCAGATATTGCATTCGAGGCAATATATTGAATTGTCTCAAGCCAATATATATCGGCCATAATATTATAGAATCAGAAAGAACTATATTTTACAAATTCTACTTTGGATAGATTTTCAGGATGTTTAACATTATAAACTTTTATATCACTTATTTTTTTATAATTTGATTTATTTATATGAATAAAACTAATTCATATTCATGTAAGAATAATAAATACTAATATGTATTTAAATATATTTTTAAGAATCATTTTAATTTTTAAATTATTTATAATTTTTTATATTTAAAAATTATATAAAAAAAGATTATAATATCAAATTTTGAATAAATTAAATATTGGCTTATTGTAAGCTAAATTTTTAAAACTATAGTAGAAATAAAAAAAATAGAAAGAATTTTTAATTCATCTTTCTATTTTTTTTTGTTTTTAAATATCATTTCAATCAATATCAATTTCAAGTTTTTTATGTTTTATTTCTTTATTATTATTATTATTATTATTATAGTTAGGTTTACTTTCTATACTATTAAGCATGATAAATAATCTTCTTTCTTTTCATTCTCAGATACTTTCTGTCCTTATTTCTGAATCATTCAATTCTGATATATATCAATGAACTTTTTTTCTTTCATATCAATTTAGGACAGGAAGTTTCATATTTCTTCATACTTCTTTTGCATGTTTTATTTCTTTATCTACAAGAGAAAATAATTTTGAATCTTTATTGTGAACATAGTTATTTATTTCTAATTGAAGCATTATTTTTTTATCAAACTTGTGTGATAAGGTATTCCTTAGAATATCTTGTATGGCTTCAAAAGTTTTACCATAAGTTCATATTAAAATCTCTGAATTAGGAGTATCTAATTTTATAATATAAACATCTTTTTTATTTAAAGTTATATCTATGTTATTAATTTCTATTAGAAGTTTATCGAAAAATGTATCTACAAATTTTTTTATATCATTAATCATAAAAAGAAAGTTAATATTTAAATTATATTATTTATTATATAGAATAATTAAAAATAATATTTTTACAAGTTTATATTTTAATGTATATTTTAAATAAAAATGAAAAACTTTATGAATTTATATTTTGTTTATTTCCAACTATTTTTTTGACTTTCATAGTAAAATATTGGAATAACAATTAATGTTAAAATTGAACTTATAGATAATCCCCAAATAATAGCCCAAGCAAGACCAGACCAAACTGGATCTCAAACTATTGTAGCTGCTCAGAAAACTGTTGTAAGACTTGTTAAAATGATTGGAGCAAATCTAACATATCATGCTTTTAATAATGCATCCTTTAATGTTAAACCATTCTTCTTTAATACATTTATATAATCTATTAAAATAATTGCATTTCATACAACTATTCAGGCTAGAGCAATTATTCAAATCATTGAGGTTGCTGAAAAATATTCATTTTTAACTAAATATAAAAATGTAAATCAAGGCCAAACTCATAAAAATCATATTAAAAATGTAATCATTATTACTCAAGATATTTTAAAACTAGAGAATTGTCATACCAAAACAAAATAAATTGCCAATAGGGAAATAAACATTGCCATTCATAAATCTCTAAAAGTATCCATTGTTAATTTCCATTCTCATCACCATTCAATTATATATTTTTTTCAATCAGATAATCAAAGATATTCTATTTTATATAAATTCCAAGAATTGATTTTATAATTATCTCATAAAAAATTATCATTTAAAAATATTCAAAATAATTTAATTACAGGATATATTAAAGAATTATCTCACATTTCTCAAGAAATGTAGGTAGTTTTTTCTTTTTTATCTGTATTTATATCAGGACTAACAAAGTTGTATTCTAAATTTGTAATACTTCAAAGAGGTATTTTCTCTCATTTATTATTTGTAAAAGTTATTTTTTCTAAGTTAGATAAACTATTCTGTTCAATGTTTCATATTATAGTAATATTTGTTGGTTCAAAACTTTCAGTATTTTTTATTAAATTAGTTTCTATTCAAGTCAAAATTATTCACATAGAATATTCAACCTGTTGCATTGTTAATCATGCTCTTGAAATTCTTTCTAAATCTAGATTTAGTTTGATTTTTTTGTAGGTTGAGGATTTTGAATTATAAATATCAACTAAATCTTCCTTTTTTGATATTTTAAATATTTCTTTTTGAACTTTATTTATAAAAATATCTTGATTTTCATTTGATGCATTTCATTTAATTTTTATTAAAAAAGTTGCTTTTACTGGAGGTCCAGGAGGATCTTCTAGTAGGGAAATTTTTATATCTGGATATTTTTCTAGTAAATATTTTTTTAATGGAACTCTTAAATCTATAGTTATTTTTTCAGAATTGTTTCTAGATTTATTCCTAAGTTCTTTGTATTGATTTGGAGAAAATAAATTAATTCTTGTACTTATCTGATTTTCTCAAATTCTATTTGATCATCATCTAAATAAATTAGCAAAATCTCATATGTATGATTGTCATATTGTTGAGCTGATATTTTTTATATAGTCAAATTTTTCTCAAGACATCAAGTATTCTACCAAATATTCTTCTATTTCTTTTGTCTTTTTAGCAGAGTATTCTCTCGGAGCATCAATCCAAATATATATTTGATTTTGATTTGATTTTGGTAGCATTCTTGCTTTGAATATTCAAAAATATATTGGTAAAACTAGAATTAAAAATAAACTTATCCAAAAAGTATATTTAAACTTTTTTCTATTTTTATTAGCTTTTTTTGTATCATCTAAAAATATTTTCATAAATCTTAAATATTTTTGTCTTATTTTAAATTTAGATTCTTTTTCAACTTGAGAATCTTTTTTATTTCTATCTGATTCTGTAATATCTTTTGCTCATAAATATGAAATCCAAGGATTAATTGTGAATGCAATTGCAATAGAAATAAGTAAAGCCCAAATTGCAAACTTTGGTATTGGATTCATGTATTCTCACATCATTCATGTTACAGCAAACATTGAACCAAAAGCTAACAGTCTAGTTAAGGTTGCTAAAATAACTCAAGTTCATACTTCTTGTACTCATTCTAAAGTAGCTTCTAGTTTTGTTTTTCAAGTTTTTATTCTATCTTTTAAATGTCTGGAAATATTTTCAACTACAACCGTTGAATTATCAACTAACATTCAAAGTACTAAGATAAGTGCAAAAAGTGTTATTTTATTAATATCTTCTCAAGCAACAAAAGCAAAAACAAAAACCATTCATAAAGTTAGAGGAATTGAAACAGCAGTATTAAAAGCATCTCTAGCTCAAAGATAAAATGCTAAAACAGCAAAAACAATTAATATTGATTGAACTAAATTTATTAAAAGCATATTTGTTGCATTTTCTGCTTTTTCTCATTGATTTGATATGATGTTTATTTTAATGTTAGAAGGGAGTTCTTTTTTTATTTCTTCTAATCTTTTTGTTACATCTTTTGTTACAAAAACTGCATTTGTTCAAAGAGCCTTTCATATTCAAATAAATACAGCAGGACTTTTTCAGTTTGAATCTGTAAAAGTTGAAAACTTATCAATCTTTTTTGTTCAAAATCTTATATTAGCAACATCTTCTAAATAAATAATATTTCAGTTATAATTTGCTACTATTAATTTTTCTAAATCATTTTTTGTCTCTATCTTTCAATGAGATTCTATAAAAATTTTTTCTCATGTTTTTGAAATAATATTTCAAGCAGGCTGAGATATATTATTTTTTTGTAAGGCTTCATATATTTGCATAACATCTATATTTGAAGCTTCAATTTTATCTAAATCTAGTTCCACAATTAAATCTTTTTTATATCATCAAACTATTTCTAAAGTAGTAGTATTTTTTACAGATTTTAATTCATCTTTTATTATGTTTGTAACTTGTCTAAGATAAATATAGTTTTCTTCTTCTTTTTCTATATTATTACTTTTTAAACTTATACTAAAAACTATTTGAGATAATTCATCTGGATCAATTGTTTTAATGATTGGTTCAGAAACTCAAATAGGTTTTAAAAACATATTTTCTCTAATTTTCTGAATAAGTCTAATTTTTGCTTTTTCTTTATCAACTCATACATTAAATTTTGCCATAACTCATCCATAGTTATCTCAAGCAATTCAATATACTTCATCAATTCACTCTAATTCCATAATTTTATTTTCAAGAGGAGAAACAATTATTTTTGAAATTTCTGGTGCTTCAAGTCATAAAGCAGGAACTATAACCTGAAAAGCAGGAACTACAATTGTAGGGTTATATTGTTTTGGTAAAATCATATAACTTCCAAAACCAGTAATCAAAGTTACTAAAACTAATACAAAAGTTAGTTTTCAGTTTTCTATAAAAAATTGTGCTATTTTTGCAAACATAAATGTTTTGTTAAAAGGTTATTTTAATTCTTCTCCATCAAATATATTTTCTTTTCAAGAAGTTATTATTATTTCTCATTTTTGTAATCAGTTTATTTCTGAAAAAGTGTCTCACATTTTTATTATTTCTATATTTTTGAATATAGCTTTTTTATCTTGTAAAACATAAACTCAAGGAATCATAAATTTTGATATTATTGCAGAATTTGGAATAATTAAATTTAATTGCTCTTTTTCTTTTTCATTATTGGATGTACTAGAATTATTAAATTTAATTCTAACCATTGCTCAAACTGGAATTTCTAATTTAGAATTTTCTATGTTTATTTCAATATCATATTTTTTTGTTATTTGATTTAATGATTTTGAGATTGAAGTAATTTTTCAAGAATATAACTTATCTAAACTATCAATTTTTATATTTTCAATAATATCTCAAAGATTTAAGTTATTATGAATTGTATCTGAAATATTTGTTTTTATTGTGATTACTTTAGTATTAGCAATTTCATATATTGGCATTCCAGCATTTATAACTTGTCATTTTTCAGCTAATTTTTTTGTTATAATTCATGAAAAAGGAGCAAATATTTTTCAATTATTAATCATAACTCATGCAGAGTTTTTTCATCCATTTACTTCAGTTATTTTTGCATCAATTTCTCTTAAACTTGCTTCCTTTTTTGCTTTTAATGCTTTAAGTCAAGCTATTGCTTCATCTAATTGTTTAGAGCTAATATTTTTTTTAGTTTCTATATTATTAACTTCTCAAATACTCATTGATTTATATTGCTCTAATGTTTTTTGAGCTGTTTCTAGTCAAGCTTTGGCCAAACTAATTTGTTTTTCAAGGATAGAAATTGCTTTTTTTGATTCTCAATCGAAATTATCAAAATTTTGTAAACTTCATTTTATTCATAATACAAAGTTTCATTCAACCATTAATAAGCTATTTTCAAGATTTATTCATAAAATGGATGTTTGTTTTTGAAAATCCATTATTGTTTGAACAGTGAAATATATATTTTCTATTGAATTATCTAAAACTTTATAAATTTCTTTTAATAATATTTTCTCTTTTTCAGCCAAAAATTCAGCTTTTTTTAGTCATTCTATGATTATTTTTTCACTAATTTTTATATTATTTTCAATATTGTTTTCATAATATAGTTTGTATTCATCAAATAATATTTTTGTTTCTAAAAATATTATTTTTGTATTTTTAAAATGATTAGAATCTTTTTTTCATAAGTAATTTTCAAATTTATCATTATTTCTTTTGTTTTCTTTTGTTACTCATAATAATTTATCAGAAAAAGCTATTATACTTTCATTTAAAATAAGACTTTGAGTAATTGCAGATTTAGAACCTGCAATTAAATTTTCTTTTTTTATATTTAAAATATTCTTAGTTTCATCTAAATTTACCTGAGCTGTTTCAAGTCATATCTTTGCTTGTTTAACTCAAACTTCTGCCGTGATGATCTGATTTTCAGTTATATTTTTAACATCTTCAAATCATAATTTTATTCAATCAACTCCAATTTTTATTTGTTCAATTTTAGCTTCCATAGCTTTTATTTGTTCATTTAAAGCTATATCTGTAGAATTTTTTAAAGATTCAAGACTGTTTTTTATATTATTTGCAGTATTGTATCCAGTTCTTGCTTCAGCTGAATCAAGGCTTGCTAAAAGTTCTCAAACATAAACACTATCTCAAATATTTTTTTCTAAATATTTTATTCTTCATGGGCTTTTTGTAGCTAACATAACTTGTTCTATTCATCTTGAATATCAAATATATTGATTAGTAGAATCAATACTTCATGTATTTACAATATAACTGCTATATTTCTTTTGTATTTTAAGATTTTCTTCTTGAGAACAACTTGTAAATAATATTGATAATATTGTTAAAAATATTATTTTTTTTAATATGTGCATTTTCTTATTTTTAATTAAATATATTTTTTAAACTTTTAATCAGTTCTAATATTTTATAATTTTTTATTTTATAAAATACTTCTTTTCATTCTTTTTTTGACTCAAGTATTCACTCTAACTTCATTTTTCATAAATATTGTGAAATTTGAGATTGAGAAATCTTGGAGCATTTCATAATTTCAGAAACATTTTTGTATTCATTTCATAAATAACAGAGAATAGCTAATTTGTTTTTATTTGAAAAGTTTTTTAAAATATCTGAAATTTCTCAGCTTTTTTGTATAATTTTTTCCATACTTTAGTATTAATATATTATTATATGTTAATATGTAGTAGACAGTATATTAAAATAATTTTAAAGTCAAATAACTATTACTTTCATATTAAAATTTTTAATATGAAGCTTAATTTTATTTATAAATAACAAAAAAGTAGAGTATTTTTTATTTTTACTCTACTTTTTAGGGGGGTAGTTCACAGGGGATAATTTTATATATATTATAATAATAATTTAGAAAGGTAATTGAGTATTATTTTTTTCTGAGCTTATTATTTTATGTTCAGTAGAATCATTTAGATAGATATTATTAGATCAAAGATAATCATTTTTTAATAATATTGCTCACACAAATAAAAATATAGATGATATTATAGACATTGTAATCCAATTTACATAGAGTGTTTCAGAGCTAAAAGATTTAAATCATATTATTAGTCATAAATTATTTATAGATAATATGAAAAGAATTATAGAAATAAAAATTATTAATATATAATCTCTAAAAATTATACTTGTTATTTTTTTTATTTTTTCTTTTTTATTGTATGAAAATAATAAAAATAAAATTATAAATAGAAAAATACTAGTAATTATTGCATTAAAAAATGTTATATTATTTAATGCATTTTGTATATCACTATTATTGTTAGAATATTTCATAAATAATGATATAAATCAAAAAACTACTCATAATAGTATTATTATTTTAGAGAAACTAAAAGCTTCAATTTTAAATTTAATATTATTAAAAACTTTTTTTATAGAATTTTTTAAGTGTCTCAATTTTGTTCTGGATGTTTTCATAAACTTTTAATATTTAATTTTATTTATTTAACTATAATACTAACTTAAAAAAAAAGTAAAGAAAAAATATTTTACTATTTTTATAAATAGCTTATAATCTTTTAGTTAATAAAAAGTTTTAATAAACTTTATGTGTATTAAAAATAAATAGTATTAAAATACTAAATAGTATTTTAATACTAAATAGTTACTAAATAGTATAGTTTTATCCTTTTAAATTTATATAAAAATAAATTATGCAAAATAAGAAGAAAATAAATAATGTATTTTTTGAATTAATATTATTTTTATATTCAATTGTATTATCTTTTTTTAGAAGTTTGCTCTTGTTTTTTTCTAAAAAGAATGTTATAATTAAAAAAAATTTATTTTTTGAAAGTTTAGACTTTATTTTTAAAAAGTGGCCAAAGCATTTTTGGAAAAAACCAAGTTTATATAAACTTTTTTCTTTTCCAGGAGATTTTATTACATTTATATTAAAAAAATAAAATATGAAAAACATAAAAAAAGCATTTACAATAATAGAAATATTAATTTGAATATTAGTAAGTTCAATAATTATTATTGCATGATTCCAATCAATAACTTATGTTATGGTTTGAAAAGTTAAACTTATAGAATCAACAAATATTGAAAAAGAGGCATTTAAATTTTCACAAAAATTTTTTGAGGAGATAAAATCATGAGGTTTAATTGATTATGAAGAATATTTTAATAGAAAAGTTATAAATTGAGACGACACTTGAAGTGCAATATATTCTTCATGACATTTTATAAAATCAACTTGATTTTGAAATTATTGAGTAGACGGAGATATATCAACTTGAAATTATTGAAAATGATTTTATTATTGTAGAAGTTGAAATTGAAATAAAATGACTTGAATTTGATGTGTAAGATCTTTCAATACTGAATGAAATTCAGTATTGAAAACTCCTCAAAGGTATGGTCAATATTCATTCCAATTTATAGATTATAATTCAAATAATGATTGAGATAATCCACTTTGAGATGAAAATTGAGATGGAAATATTATTTGAGATGATGATGATGAGCATTTATGAAAAGGACCAAATGTATTTGAAACTGGAACAGGTGTAACAGAATTATATCTAATATCAGCAGATAAGACAAAGAGAACTTTATTTAGATGGACAGTTAAAGAAGATAATTATAATAAACCTTCAACAGCAACTTGTAACACTTTAGATTGATGAAAAACATATAGTTGATCATGATGTTTAGGAACAATTGAATTTTTAAGATTAGAATGAAGAGATTGGGGTGAAAAACATGATAAAGACACAGCATCAACTTGATTATATGATTGAGTTATTGATACATGGTTAATAAATAAAGATTTTGCAGGTCATAGTGACTATAGTAACCCCATAATAGCAGGGGAAGGAAATATTGATTCATATTGGATGCCACTTTTCCCTGATTCTATAAGTGTAAAATCATTTGATATTATAGCATATCCAAATAAAGATATAGAAAAAGCTTGGAAAGAAGAACTTTCTGAATTATCTCCATATGTGAGATTAAAAATAACTTTGACACCAAGTTGGAAAGTTAAAGCAAGAATAAGATGAAAAATTCCAGAATTTAATATTTCTACTACAGTTAATTTAACTGAATTATTTAGTATATAAAAATAAAATAAAATAATTAATAAAATAAAAATTATGAAAAATAATAAAAAATGATTTTCTTTGGTTATTGCAATAGTTATGGTGATAGTTATGTCATTAATGGCTTGATATATTCTTGCATATATTATGCCTTTTGCTAAAAATACAAAATCAATAGAACAAAGTGTTTCTGCTTATTACCTTGCTGATTCAGCAGTAGAAGAAGCTCTACATTCAATAAAAAATACTTTGTGAAAAGAATTTCCAAATCCAATGGAAGCTACAGCAACTTGATATTCAATTCAAATGACAGCAAGTTGAACAATAATGCCAGTACCTGGACAATGAAATAGTGAATATGATTCTGATTATAATATAATCAGAGCTTGAGAACCAATACAAATTGAAGTATGAAAGAATAGTGTAAATTTATCAGATTTTGATATTATATTTAGAGTTCCAGATTTAAATTGAGATGATTCATATGATGAAGAATTAAAAAAACAAAAAGACTCTAAAAATATTAAATATGTTAATTGGCAGTTATCATCAGAAATTGATGTTTTAAATTCAAGTGAAAGTCAATTTGAATCAGATGATATAAAAAATTGAGAAGATATTACATTTTTTACTTCACCTGATATGAAAGGATTTGGATTAAATAAAGCAGTAACTACTTTAGAAAATTTTTATGGAAATAAATGTGGTGATAATTGATGTATTTTAAAAATGTCAATTATTAATAAGTTAGAGTTAACTGATTGAACAAGTGTTCCATATTTGGAATGGAAAATAAAAACATGAGACAGTGCTATTCCTTTGAGATATACAATTATAGAAACTACTTGAAAATCTTATGAATTTCAGAAAAAACTTAAAGTTAGAGTACCTCAACAAACAGTTAATGAAGCATTTGATTTTACTGTATTTCAGTAGAATATAATAAAAGAATAGTTTAATTATCCCATCTTTATAAATTATATATATGAAAATAATAATAAAGCCTTTTTCTGAAATAATGATAAAATCAAAACCTGTAAGAAAAAGATATTTACAGGTTTTACAAACTAATATTGCAAGAAGTTTAAAAATGATTGATGAGAATATAAAAACTCATCTTTTTTATGATAAATTGGAAATTAATTTTAATGCTAATAAAAAAGAACAAAGTGATATTGTTAATAACGATAAATTAGAAGAAATTAAAATAGGAATTATAAAAAAATTAAAATTTATTCCTTGAATTGAATTTTTTATTGATGTTGAAAGTTTTAAAATTGATAAAAAGTTGATTGAAAAAGAAGATAATAAAGAAGTATTTGATTTTATATTTTCTAAATGTAAAGATTTTTATTTGAATAAAATAACAAATAAGAGTTTTGTATCAAGAGTTAGAAGAAATGGAATACATAATTTTAGTTCAATAGATTTAGAAAGATATGTTTGAGGAGGACTTCTGAAATATTCAGATAATGCAAAAGTTAAATTAAAAAATCCAGATATTACTATAAAAATAGAAGTGAAAAATGATGATTTATTTTTAGTGAGAGATAAATTTTTCTGAATTGGTTGATATCCTGTTTGAACACAAGACAAAATTATCAGTCTTATTTCTGGTTGATTTGATTCATGAGTTTCAACTTATTCTATGATGAAAAGAGGTTGTAAAGTTGATTATTTATTTTTTAATTTATGAGGTTCTGCTCATGAGCTTTGAGTAAAACAAGTTTCTAGTTATTTATGGAAAAATTTTTGAATATGATATGATGCTAGGTTTATAACAATACCATTTGAAGATGTAATAAAAGAGCTTGTAGAAAAAGTTGAGTCTAGATTTAGATGAATTTTATTAAAAAGATATTTTTTAAAAATAGCAGATAGATTGTCTAAAGAACATAAATATTATGCAATTGTTAAATGAGATAGTTTAGGGCAAGTTTCAAGTCAAACTCTTAAAAATATGTTTGTAATTGATAAAGCAAGTGAAACACTTGTTTTAAGACCACTTATATCATTTAATAAACAAGAAATAGTTGATATTACTAAAGATATAGGAACTTATGATTTTGCTTGTAATATGCCAGAATATTGTTGAGTTATTTCTGATAAACCAGCAACTTGAGCTAGACTTGAACAGGTTTTAGAGCAAGAAGAAAAAATTGATGAAATTATATTAGATAGAGCAATTGAAAGTAAAAAAGTTGAATATTTAAAAAATATTTTAGATTCTAAGTTAAATTCTTCTGAAGAAGAAATAGAAATATCGTATATTCCATGAAAAGATGAAATAGTTATAGATATTAGAAAAGATGAAGATATTAAAAAGAAATCTTTACATTTAGAAAATACAAAGATATTGAAAATTCCATTTATTAATATTAATAGTGAGTTTAAAAAATTAGATCAAACAAAAACTTATCTTTTTTATTGTGATAAATGAGTTCTTTCAAAGCTTCATTGATTATATTTAAAAGAATTATGATTTAATAATATAAAAATATATAGATATTTAGAAACTTGATGTAGTTTAAAATAGTTAATAATATAAAAAAAAAGGAGAGTATTTTTTAAAAATACTCTCCTTTTTTTTTAGAATTTAAATTTATTTTAATCCTAATATTATATTTTTAAAGGCATTATTATATGTTTGAAACTTGAATTATCTTTTCATTTTTCAGGATCAGTTAATGGAGATATTAATATAGGAGATAAAGCTGATTCAAAACTTATTGATACATGAGTTGTTTCCATTACTCATAATACTTCTAAAAAATAGACAGAATTTATTCATATTATACTATCTTCTCATTCAACAAGTCAAACAAGATTAACTTGTCATTCTCAAATTTGAGTTTCATTTGTTTCTAAAACTATTCAATTCTCAGATGAAAAGCTCATTTTTATAGAATAATTATTTTCTTTACTTACAAGATTTATTTTTTTTAATGCTCACATTAAATCACTTCTATTTATCTCAGCTTTTGTAGAATGAGATGTAGGAAAGAATGTTGTATAATCAGGAAATTTTCCATTAAGAAGTCTTGAGTAAAATTTAGTATTTCAAAAGAAAAAAGCTATTCAAAGATTTCAAGAAACTATTTTTATTTCTTCATCATTTTTTAAAATATTTTTTATTTCATTTGCTGTTTTACTTGGAATTATTTGAGAAAAAGAGGACATGTTATCGACTCATAATTTTGTTCTGTATTCACTTAATCTAAAACTATCTGTTGATGCAAAAATTGCATCATTTCATTTTAAATTAACTAAAATACCAGCTAAAGTTGGTCTTATATTTCATTCTGCTGATGAAAATAAAGTTTTTCAAATTGCTTTTTTTAATATTTCAGAGTCTAATTTTATAGAAAATTCTTCTTTTATAGAGGGTATTAAAGGAAAATCTTCAGCTTCTAATCATTTTATTTTAATTTTTCAACTTAATGAATTTATTTCTATATGATCTTTATTTAATTCTAAGTCAATTTCATCATCCAAAACTAAATTTATATAATTAGTAAAAAGTTTACTAGGAATACAGTAAGATCATTCAGATATTATTTCTATATCTTCTTTAATTGTATATTCAATAGCTGTTTCTAGATTGTTAGATGTAAAAACAATATTATCAAAATTTACTTTTATTAGAATATTTTCCAATATTGGTGTTGTTGTAATATTTGCTGTTGCATGATTTACTATTTCAAGTCATTTTTTTAATTCACTAGTTTTTATTTTAAATTTCATACTTTTTAATTTAAATTATTAATTTTAATACTTATTATAAAGAAAATATATAATATTCAAGTATATTGAAAATTATATGTTAAAAAGTTTTACTATTTTAAATATAGAACTAATAATTATTTATTGCAATAAAAATTAATTTAAATATAATAAAATTATATTAATTATTTAACTTTTGATATTTATGAGTAATAATGAAACACAAGAATTAAAAAATATTCTACTTGATTTTATAGTTGAACAAAAAGAATTCAATGAAATTCAAAAAGAATTTAATAAAGAACAAAAAGAATCGAATCAAAATATGGATAAAAAAATGGATAGAGTTCAATATTATTTGGAAGAAACCATGGCACATCATACTAAAATGTTTTTCGATGAACAAATTGAGTTAAAATCAAAAGTTGATGAACTGAATAGTGATGTTTTTAATCTAAAAAATGATTTAATTGATTTAATGTCAAAGTTTAAATTATTGGAGCAAAGAAAAATATAAAAATATTATTTTTATATAAAAAAGTATAAAAAAACTATTGTATTTTAAAATACAATAGTTTTTATTTGATAGGTTTCTGGCTAGGTATTCAAACTTTTCTAGGATACTTTTTGTGAGTTACTTGATTTTTTTCAATGAAAACTATAACTCTTTTTTGTCATTCTATTTCATAATTTTTTACTTTTATAATTTTTGCTGAAAGTCTAGATAATGCTTTTTTTATAGATTTTAATTCTTCTTTATCATCAAGTTTATATGCACAAAATATTCCTCATACTTTTAATAAAGGTATAACATATTCAAGTAAAACAGGGAAGTATGCAGTTGCTCTACTTACCACAAAATCAAATTGTTCTCTATATTTAGGATTTTGACCTATTTCTTCTGCTCTTCAATTTAATGTTTTTACGTTATCTAATCATAAATCTTTTGAAAATTCATCAACTGCTTTTAATTTTTTAGAAACACTGTCTATTCATACAAATTCTATATCAGGGTTTATTATAGCAAGTGGAATTAATGGAAAACCACCACCTGTTCATAAATCAGCTATTTTAATATTTTTAGAATCTCAAAAAGATTCCTCATTAAAATCTATAAATGTATTTAAAATAATAGAATCTAAAAAATGTTTTAAAAGTATATCATTTTTCTCTCTTATTGCAGAAAGATTTATTTTAGAATTTTTTTCTATAAATAGTTCTAAAAACTTTTCTAATGTCTCTAATTCATTTTTTTCTAGTTCAATTTGATACTCTTTAAATATTTTTTTTATATCTGTTTTAACTATAACTTTATTTTCTTCACTACTCATATTTTATTTTTAAGTATTAAAAACTTTATTTTTTTTAAATTTTAAGTATTATACTTCTAAATATTATTTATCAATTGTTTTTATGTCTAAAAAAATTATAGCACTAACATGAGGAGGTACTGGTTGACATGTTTTCCCTTTACTAAGCCTTTATAATTATTTAAGTGAAACAGCAAATTATGAATTTTTATGGTTTGGTGAAAAATGATGAATAGAAGAAGAGATAGCAAATAAATATGATATAAAATTTCATGATATAAGTGCATGAAAACTGAGAAGGTATTTTGATATAAAGAATTTTTATGAACCTCTTAAAAATCTTACTTGAATAGTTGAATCTTTATTTTATATAAAGAAATATAATATTGATATAGTTTTCTCAAAATGATGATATGTTTCTATACCAATGGCAATATGAGCAAAAATTATGTGAAAAAAATTATATATTCATGAGTCAGATACAGTTTCTTGAATATCAAATAGATTAGTTTGAAAAATGGCAACTAAAACTTTTTATAGTTTTGAAAATGACAAAATAGATAATTTAAAAAATGTTTTTTCAGGTCAAATATTAAATCCAGAACTTTTAGATTCATTAGATAATCTAAAATATAATGAAAATCACAAACAAAAAGTATTAATTACATGATGAAGTCAATGATCAAAAAACATATTTGAAAATGTGCTTAAAATTATAGAAGAATTTAGTTTTATAGATTTTACTGTTATTCTTTGAAATAAAAATATTAATTTTAGAGAGAAATTTGATAAATATACAAACATAAAAGTTTATGATAATATTACACAAAAAGAATTTTGAAAAGTTTTAAGTAAAACAGATATTGCAATAACAAGGGCTTGAGCTACAAGTTTGTGGGAGCAGAATGTATTTTGAATACATTCTATAATAGTTCCTTTAACACAAAGTGCTTGAGATCATCAAAATCAAAATGCTATATATTTTAATGAAAAATTTGAAAGTGATATATTAAATGAAAATGAAGAATTAGATTTAAGATTAAAAGAAAAATTAATAATGTATAAAGATCTTAGGAAAAACTGATTAAATATAAAAAACTTCTTTGAACCATTAAAAATAATAGATGCAAATATGAAATAATAGAAAAACTTAAATTTTTCTATTATTTTAAAGTGATTTTTTAATAAAAGTAGCACACATTTTTTACATTAGCCCATATTTTATAAATATTACACACTGGAATATTTATAATATTTTATTATTTATAAAAAATAATCATGATTAATTGAAAAACAATAATAACATATTTAGTTAATTGAGATGCTACAAGTGTAAAAACTGTAGAATTTTCAAATAGATTAATTAAATGAATTTATGTGCCAAGAAAGGATTTTAAAGATGCTGTTAAAAGAGGTGAATTATAAAATAGTGGAATATATTTACTTTTATGAGAAGATGAAGAATGAAATTTATTAGCTTATTTAGGACAAGCTACAATTTTATGAAAAAGATTAAATGATCATTATAAAGATATAAATAAAGATTTTTGGAATATTGCAATTGCATTTACTTATAAAGACTGAACTTTAAATGAATCAGATATAAATTTTTTAGAAAGAGAATTAATAAAAGAAGCAAAAAATGCTTGAAGATATAAAATTAAAAATGGAAATTGATGAAATAATTGATTAATTCAAGAATATAGAATTCCAGATATGATTGAATTTATAGATGATTTAAAAATACTTTTAGAAAGTTTAGGTTTCAAATTATTTAAAGAATTGGTTAGTAAAGAGGAATTAAAAAATGAAGATAATGTCTATTATTTAACGGCTAGATGAACAAAATGAAAAATTATTTTTACAAATGAATGATTTATTGTTTTAAAATGAAGTAAATGACCTAAATCTTTAGTAGATAGTATGATAAAAAATAAGTGATATGCTTATAGAAAAAGACCTTTATTTTTAGAAAAATGAATAATTAAAGAAAAATGAGAAGAAATAGTATTTAAAAAAGATTATATTTTCAATTCACCATCTTGAGTAACAGATTTTTTAACTTGAAGAAGTACAAATTGATGGTTGTTATTAAAAAATAAAGATTGAAAAACTTTAGATGAAATTGAAAGAAAATAATAAATTTTAATTTTTTAGAAAACTTTTAAAAATGAATAAGTCAGAAGAAACTATAACGACATTTTTTTATATTAGGTACTTTTACATAGGTAGATAACTGACAAAAATATTTAAGATTAAAAAATAATCATAAATTATATTTTAGTCTTTTTGTGAAAAAATATTGATTAAATTTAGAAGATGTTAAATATAATAAATGAGATATTTTAAGAATAATTAGGATGTTGGAATTTTTCAAGTATATTACACAAAACTTTGACATAAGAAAGTTAGAAAAATGAAGATTTTTTATAGAAACAGATTTTTTTTAGAATGGTAATAATAAAGGCTAAAAATAAAGAATTAGAGTATTAATCTTTTTATAAAGTTACAAGGATTATAAGATTAGTATTAGGTGGAGTTGATGAGATAGTAGAAAAAATTTTAGAAAAATGGCAAAAAACAGCTTTTTTGAAAGAAATTTATTTTTTTGAAAAAGATTTATAAAAATTACATCCAGAAAATAAAAATATTAAGGCAAAAATTAGACAACAATTACAATTTTTAATAGATAAATGATATTTAGAATTTTTAGAAAAAAGAGGTAATTATAAAATTTTATAAATTAATTTTATTAAAAATGAATAAAATAAAAGAAGAAATAAATAATTTATTTATAGAATATAATAAGTTATACAAACCTAATTTAACTGAAAGTGCTAAAATTTTAGAATATTGAGAAAATGAATTTTTTTGAGGAAAAAGAGAAGCTTTTCAAGATATTTTAAAATTATTTGAAAAATATAAATTGTAAAGCTACATGATTTTGGGTAAAAAAATCTAAAGACTATAATTTTTTACTTATTATGCATGAACATTTGTTTATATTTAAAAAACTTTAAAATTATTAGATAAAAAAATAAATTATTAAATAGAATTTATTTTTTTTTATTTAAATAAAAGCTTACTACTATGTTTCAATTTTTGTAATAAGTTTTTTTATGTAAAATAGTTTTTCTTTTTGACTTAAAAATGATTATATGATAAAATTTATTTATGAAGTTAAGAAATGAAAAATAATATTTATAAAAAATAAATAAAAAAATGGAATCTAATATTTTTAAAACATCATTGAATAAATTTGAAAACTTAAATCTTACAGAATTGAATTCTAAAGCAAGTTTACTAAAGAGAATTGATAGAAAATTTTTATTAACATCTAAAGAATTTAAATCTATACTAGAAGATTTAAAGAAGGATTTTAGAGTACTTGAAATTTCATGAAAAAGAGTATTTGACTATTATAATGTATATATGGATACAGAAGATCATCTTTTTTATAAGCAACATCAAGAATGATTAAATCCTAGAACAAAAATAAGAACAAGACTTTATAAAGATGCAGATATAGCATTTTTTGAATATAAACATAAACTAGATGGTATAACAAGGAAGTATAGATATGAATTTCCTGTTATGGAACATTGAATTATGACAAAAGAAAAAAGAAGATTTTTTGAATGAATTTGGCAATCTATTCATGATTGAAAAAAAGCTCCTAAAATTTTTCCAGCTATACAGACAACATATAAAAGAATTACTTTGGTTAGTAAAGTATGAGAAGAAAGATTGACTATTGATTTTTCTATAAAAACAAAAAATATAAGAAATAAATTTCAAGAAGAAGTTGATTTGAAAAATTTAGTAATTATAGAATGAAAGTCAATTGGAAAAAAATCTAAAACTTTAGACCTGATGAAGAAACATAAGATTCCTCAAGCAAGAGGATGTAGTAAATATTCTTTAGGTGTTATTTATTCTGGTTTAGCTGAAAAATATGACCGTTTTGTTAATACAATGAAAAAAATAAAAGAAATTAGAGTAGAAACTCTTTGAAATAGAAGAAGAGAACAGAATATGAAAAAATTTGATGAAACAACTCAATTTATTAGAAAAGATTTACAAAAGGTATCATTTATTAATAAATTTAAAAAGACTAGATTAATCTAGTCTTTTTATATAAAATATTATTTAAATAAATTAAAATTTTATTTTAAATCTAAATTTAATATAATATATATAATATTAAATTCAAAAAATTAATTATATAGAAAATTAAAATATTTTGTTAATTTATATGAATGTTAAATAATTTCTTTTAAAAAATAATAAAAAAATATGCAAAGATTTTATATAGAGAATTTAGAAACAAATAATTATAATTTTATCTTAAATGATAAAGATATAGTTAATCAAATTTTGAAAGTTTTTAGGTGAAAAATCTGAGATAAATTTGTTTTTTTTGATTGAAAAGAATTATATGATTATATTTTTGAAGTGAAAGAAATTTGAAAAAAAGAAATAAGTTTTGAGCAAATTTGAAGGGAAAAGAAAGAATCTGAGATAAATTTTGAGCTTAATTTATTTCAGGCCTTACCTAATAAAATTGATAAAATAGAAAATATAATAAAAAACTGAACACAAATAGGAATAACAAATTTTTTATTTTTTAAATCTGAAAGAAGTCAAAAATTAAATATATCAGAAAAAAAAGAAGAAAGATTAAATAAAATAATTTTAGAATCCTCAGAACAATCAGAAAGAAATATAATCCCACAATTAATTATTTGAGATAAAATTGATTTTACAAATTTAGAGGGTGAAAAATTATTTTTACATACAAAAAGTTCTACTAATATAAATTCTAATGAGAAAATAAAATTTAATATCTCAAAAATGTTAAAAGAAGTAGAATTAACAGGAAATAAGATTGTTAATATATTTATTTGACCAGAATGAGGATTTTCAGAAGAGGAGGTATTAGAATTTGAAAAACATGATTTTTATAGAATATATTTATGAAATAGAATTCTTAGAACAGAACTTGCAGGAATTAGTAGTGCTTTTTATATTATTCAAAATAACTAATTATAGAATTATTTAATAAATTACATATAAAAATATATATAAATCGGCTTGTGTAATAAATAGTGTAAATAGAAATATCTAAAAATAGATATTTCTATTTTTAATATAAAAAATTATCAATATCATTTACTGATTTTATTCTTTTTTTGCATTCTCATCTATTTCATACTCTTACAAAATCTATATTTTGTTCATAAGCAAAGATTTTATCCATTTCTCAGTCTCAAATATAAATAGAGTTTTTATAAAAATTCTCATCAAAACTAATGTTTTTGAATATTTCTAAATGTTCTTTTCATTTTAATATTTCATCACTTCATATTATTTTCTCAAAAAATATATCTATTCATCAATCTTTTAATGTTTGTTTTGCAAAAGTTGTTGAGCTTCAAGTTGATAAAAATAATTTATATTTTTTAGATAATTCTTTTATTTTATTTATAATTCAATCATAAAAGATAACTTCATTTCTTAAAGAAGACAATAATTTATAAATATTTTTTGTTTCTTTTTCTGCTAATGATTTATCATTAAAAATATTATTTAATATTTCTTGTAAACTCATTCAAAAACTATTTTCGATATTATATCTAGCTGTATCATAATAATCAGGGTGTTTTTCTAGAAAATATTTTTCTATTACATCAATTATCTTATGTGTTGAATTTATTAAAGTTCAATCTAAATCAAATATTATATATTTATATTTTTGCATTATTTTTTTATGAGAATGTATTCTATTTATTATAGTATTATATTTAAAAATTCAAAATTGAATTTTTATTATAAATAAAAAATACTATATTATTTTTAAATTTTCTCTAATTCTTTCTTTATTTTATGAAAAAAATATAGTATAATATATGAAATTTATAATTTAACTAATTAATTAATGCTTGAAAAAGAAATTAAAATTCTTGATGTCAATGTTAAAAAACTTCAAAAAAAGTTAGAAAAACTATGAGCTATAAAAACTTTTGAATGATACATTCATGATGTTTATTATGATTTTCCTAATGAGGATAGTGTAGACAAAATGGAAGAAAATAAAAGACTTTTTAGGGTAAGAAAAAAAGGAGAAGTACATATGTATACTATAAAAAGAAAAAGAAATAAAAAATCTGAAGGTTGAGAAAAAGGTGTAAAAATTGCAGATGAATGAGAAAGAATTATAACGGATGTTGAAAGTTTTATTAAGGTTCTTGAAAAATATTGAATGAAACAGACTAGAGAAAAGAAAAAATATAGAATAAGTTATGCATTAGATAATTGTGAATTTGATATAGATGATTATTATATTTGAGATAATAAAAATATTATTCCAGCTCTTTTAGAAATAGAAGCATCAAGTAAAGAAGAAATATTAGATTGGATTAAAAAATTAAAACTTGAAAAAAATAGACAAGAAAAGTGGGGGAGTAGAAAATTATTTGAACATTATTGAATTGAATATAGTTGGTTATAAAAAATGATATACTTAGAAAATAAGTATATCATTTTTTATTTTAAGAAAATAGTTTTATAATTAGTTATTATTTTACCATTTCTTGAAACTTGGACAAGCTTGATGAACATCAATTATTGAAAATCATTTATGATTGATAGCATCTTTTATCATTTCTTTTAATTCAACAAATTTTATAGAATCTGCATATTTTGCAAATTTACAACCTGCTGATTGGGCAATTTTGATTGGATCAAAAGGTTCTGAGTCATTTCAATTTGGAGTAGTTTTTGTTTTTGCTCAAATTGGAGTAGTTGGACTTGCTTGCCCAGTAGTTAAAGCATAATTTTCATTATCCATAACAATATAAGTTATATCTAGATTTCTTTTACAAGCATGTATAAAATGCCCCATTCAAATTCAAAATCAATCTCAGTCTCCTCACATAGCCATAACAGTAAGTTCTGGTTTTGCTAATTTTACTCAAGTAGCAAATGGTATTGATCTTCCATGAAGAGTCTCTGCTGCATATCAATCAATATATTGAGTAGCTTTACCTGAACAACCAACTCATGAAACAACAACTCTTTCATGGCTTTCAATTCAAAGTTCCTTAAAAGCATTTTTTATTGCCATAATTATCAATGTATCTCAACAACCTGCACACCATTGTATATTTGTTAAACCAGTTCTCATATTGTATATTTTTTAATATTTAATTTTATTTATCTTATGATTTTAATTATATAAATCAAATCTTAATGATTTATATTACATACTATATCAATCTTTTTCATATTTTTCTCTAAAATCTTTACATAATGCCCAAAATATATTTTCTGTGAATTTAGGAATAGTTTCTTCATTTTTCCAAACAATTTCATGTTTAATTTTATTTCTGTTTCAATCCGTTCAAACTGGACAATTACATCAAGAATAAGGAATTTCTTGAAGTTTTGCAAATCTTAATATTTCTTTTTCTCTAATATAGGCCATTGGTCTAATAAAAGTAATATTACTTAAACTCATTTTATTTTTTATTGGCATTATTTTTAGTTTTCTTCATTCTATCATATTCATAAAACTTGTAACAACTATATCATCCATATGATGTCCATATATTATTTTAGTTGCTCAATATTTTTTACAAAGACTGAACATTGCAATTCTTCTAGCATAAGCACACCATTGACAAGATTGGCCTATTCAATCTTTTAATTTTGAGTCTTCTGGAAGTTTAATTGCTATCTTTTCAAGAGGAATTCAAAGAGTTTTTTCAAAGTATTCTTGTTTTTCTTTAAAATTTATATCACAATCTATTAAAAAATCTTTAAAAATATAGATAGCTTTTATATCAAATTTTTCTTTTGCAATTTTTCTATATTGGCTTAATAAATATCATAAAACCATCGAATCTTTTCAACCTGAAACTCAAAGTAATACAGTTTCTCATTCTTGAATCATATCAAAATCACACATTGCACTTCTTATTTTTTTCAAAAGTCTTTTTTCTAAAGTCATTTTTATAGTTTAATATAATTAAGTATTTTTATAATAAAATTGTTTATATTCATAGATATTTTTGTATATTTAAAATATTTAAATATGATTATTGAAGCTATTATTCAAACCATAAATCCTGCTATAATATCAAAAAACCAATGAATTCATCATGCAATTCTTGAAAAATTCATTATTATAGTAGGAACTAAAAATATATAAAATATTTTTTTATATCCAGCAAAAAGTATTCAAAATAAAAATGCAAAACTAACAGAGGCATGATCACTAGGAAAACTAGCATCAGGAATATGTTGTAATATTGGAGTTATTATAGATTCTGGTCTGTCTATAGTAATTATTTGCTGAATAATTGAACTTATAATTATTGCTAAAATAGTTGTAAAAAAAATATTCAATAAATCAGACTTTTTTGAATTATTTTTTTCTTTAAAAGTGTAGTATAACCGGGAAATAACCAAAAATATAGGCAATAAAAATATAGGTGCATCAGAAAAAAGTCAAATACATTTTTCTAAATTATTATTTATTACAAAATTATTTAGAGTTGTTGCAAAAAAGTTATTTATTTCTAATAAATTCATATTTTTTTTTATTAATTAATTTAATTAAAATTAATTATAATAATAAAAAAAATATATAAAGTTTTTTTGTAAAAAACTTTATATATATTTTTATATTAACCATCAATTGATTCTTTCATAAGCAGAATCATTTTGAATATGTTCCCATTCTCAAGAATAGATATATCAAATATTATTACAAATATCTGGTAATATTGGAAAAAAATCTTTCTCTAAATAATCTCAAAAATTATGTTTATTTAAAAAAGCTCTATTTGTTAAATATAGTCAAGAATTTGTTAAATTCATTTGGCTTGCTTTTGGTCTATCTACAAAATTTATTATTTTATTTCAATTTATTTGAACATTTCAAAGTTGTTCAGGATTTAAAATAAATTTTAAAGCTAAAGAAAAATCAGACTTTTGATTTTTATGATATTTATAATATTCTTCTATATTTAAGTTTCAATAAAATATATCTCAATTTGAAATTAATAGATTTTTTGAAGTATTTTCTATTTCTAATGCTTTTCTTAAAGCTGTTCACGTTTTTTCTTCATGATTTAATTCTATAAAAGTAAAATTGACATAAGTAAATATTCATAATAATTCATCTTTAAAATCTTTAGTAGAATTTTCTGGAATTAGAATAATTATATTTTTAATCCCTGTTTGTGTGAAAATTTCAACTTGTCTAGATATTATTGTTTTTTTTCTAACTTTAAGTAATGATTTTGGAATATTAAAAGGATATTTTCTATTATCCCATTTATAATCATGAGCAAAAATTATAACAGTAAGATCTACAAAATCTCAATATCTTTCTTTTAATATACATTCCATAACACTGCTTCTATTTTTTCCCTCACCTTTTTCTACAGACTCATCAATTCTATCTAAAATATTTTCATCTAAACTTATAGTTATTTTCTTTTTCATAATATATATTAATAAGTAAATTATATATATAACTTATTGATTTTAATATAAATGTCAAATAAAAAGTCATACTTTTTACTTATTAATTATAATATATTTTTTGACTTTAGAAAGTCTGTTGATATACTATTTTTAAGTTCTTGCAAGAATAAATAAAAACAAAAATAAAAAGTGATGATTAATGGATAAATTATTACAATATGGAAAACAAATATTCCATCTAATAATCCTTTTAATAATAAAGTAAGGATTTTAAAAATAATAATTTTATAAACTATTTTAATATTTAATATAGTATATATTATGGAAAAAATAAAAAAGTTTTTTGATAATACAGATGATTATATAAAAGTAAAAGATTTAAATTTAGAAAAATTTATGGACTTATTATAAAAAGATATTTTCCAATGACTTTACCACTTAGCAATAAATTAAATATTTATTTTTGAGTGGTGAGGTTATTGAAAATCTCATACATTAAAAAAGTCCCACTGGGCAAAGGATTTAAAATGGCAAAAGTATTAACGCAAAATGTAAAAAAAGGTGCTTTAAAAATATTGAAACAATTAGGGGTAGAGATTGAAAGATTTTCTCCAAACATAATAGCTCAAATAGCAATTATGTCTACGGGGTTACTTGCAAAAGTTCAACCAAAAAATATTGAATTTGATGCATATGAGAATCCTTTTATCTTAACAGATAGGGATGAGAGAGTATCATTAGCATTAGTAATTATTCATAATAATAAAATTTTTGTTTATAATAGAGAGGGTAAAGACCTTCAAAATTTAAATGAAAAACTTGATGTTATTGGTGCAGTTGGTTTTGGTGTTTCTAGTGGACCTTTTAAATGGCCAAATGAAATGAATATGGTGAGTGTAAAAAAGAGTTATTTTTCTGATTTTTATGCAGAAGAAAAAACTGATGGTAATGGTGATAAAAAAACAGTTTTAATGCCAATTGTAGTTGTTGAATTAGAAAATATAGATGGATTAGAAGAACATTTTATTGATATTCCAAATATAGATGATAATCAAACAGCAAAATTACAAGCAGCAGTAAAGACATTAAACAAATAAACCTTAACTAACCTCCTCTTTTTTTAAAGAATGTGTGGAAAGAAAGTTGAATTTGTTTTGAGAAGAGAGTCTATCTCTCTTCTTACTTAATTCAGAGATCATACTCTGATTTTTTTTGCTTAAAATTTAAGATTAAAGGTTTAAAATATGTGTTATAATTTATGAATTTAAAATAAATATTTTATATTTTACTTTTTTTTGCAAAAAAAGAATATTTAAATATTATAATAAAAATATTATTTCTAAATTAATTTATGTTAAAAAAAATAATAAAATATATTATATTATCTGCAATATTTGGATTAATAACTATTTTTTCTATAAATATTTATGTTGTAAATACTTGAGTGAAATATGTAACAAATTTAAAAGAATTAAAAGAGTATAAAGTTTGAATTGTTTTTTGAGCAAGTGTTAGAAATAATTCAGAACCAAGTGATATATTGAAGGATAGATTAAATGTAGCTTTATATGCATATAAAGCTGGTAAAATAAAAAATATTATTGTGTCATGAGATAATAGTTTGTTATCTTATAATGAGCCTCAGGTAATGGCAAACTATTTACTTAAACATTGAGTAAAAGAAGAGAATATTTATAAAGATCATGCTGGTTTTGATACTTATGATTCACTATATAGAGCAAAAGAAGTTTTTTGAGTTAGTGAATTAGTTTTATTTACTCAAGAATTTCATTTGATTAGATGATTATATATTTCAAATAGATTATGAATAAAATCAGTAGGTGTTTCAACAGATTTACAGGAATATAAATATATAAATAATTATAAAAATAGGGAAATTGCTGCAAGAGTAAAAGCATTTTTAGAAATAGAAATATTAAAGGCAGAATCTAAATTTCTTTGAGATAAGATTGAAATAAAATAATTTTCTATGAATCATATTTTAATAAAAAAACTATATTTTCTTTTAAAAAAAGAAATATAGTTTATTATTATTATTATTTACTTTGAGCATTTATTATCTTATAAACTAGTTGATTTATTGAGTGAAGAGTTTCATAAAGTCTATTTCTGAAAACTATAAAGTCTTCTTCTAATAATTCAAACATGATATGTATTTTTAAAAAACCTTCATATTGTGTATAACTTTCATATGCAATAGGAAAAACTTTTAAAGAATGATTTATTTCATCTTCTATTTTATTTTTTATTCATTTTTGTTTTTTTTCTATATTTTTTGCACTATCAACCTTTTTTGAAGGATCTACAATATTTTTTAAATCAGAATAATAAGTGTTATTTAAATATTTTAAATAATATCTATAATTACATAATTCTAGACTAGATTGATCAAGAATTATTTTTTTTATAGCTTCTTTTTGTCAATTTTCTTTTATATCTATACATTTACTTTGTTTTTTTAATTGTTGAATTTTAATTTTTTTATCTTCTATCTTTTTTATTACAATACTCATTACATCTCATGTTTTATCTGTTTCTGTTAATATCTTTTGTACTTGAGTAAAAACAATTTCTTGTGAATTTAATATAGAACATTTATAAATTTTATTTTGATTTTCTTTATATAATACTTTTATTTTCTCTAAAGGTATTTCTTTTTTATAAAATTTATCTAATTTTATTACCTTTTTTTCATTTTTTCAATATTCTTGAAGACTACAAATATTTTTGATTTCACATTTATATAAATCATAATCTTTTTTTCAAGTACATTTTATAATTATATTTTCTTCTACAGCATATGTAGTGATTTGTCCAAAAATTAATAAAATACTAATTATTTGGAATATTTTTTTTAAGAAAATATTTTTTTTAATGAAGATCATAAAAATTTATTTTAAAATATAATTTAACTTATAAAATAATATTTATTAATTATTATTAAAATATAAGTTTATTAGCTTTAAGTCTATACTTTTTTTTATTAAATTCAAGTCTATTTTTTGCACTATTATAAAAAGTGTGATATACTTAATATTGATAATTAAATTAAATATATTTAAATATATTTGAAAAGTAAAAATAAAAAAATTAAATAAGAGAAATTATGCCTATACAATCAGACAGTCAAAAAATAATAAATGAAAAACTTAAAGAAAAAATACTAGATAAAGTTGTTGAAAAAAAAATATATTCAGAAAAATTTAAAAAAATAGAAGAACAAGTTAAAAAATCTTTAAAAGAAAGACAAACAGATAAATCTTTAGAAGATTTAACTTTGTGAGCTTTATATATGTGAGTTTCAGATATACATTATGAGGCTTATGAAGATGAAATATTAGTAAGATTTAGAATTGATTGAATATTAGTAAATATATTTACATTAAAGCATTATGAGTATAAAACAATATTAGAAAGATTAAAATATTCAGCTAATTTAAAATTAAATATAACAAATATTCCTCAAGATTGAAAATATGAATTAAAGGTTAAATTAAAAGATTCAGAAGAATATAAAAAATTGGATGTTAGGGTTTCAACTTTACCTTCAAAGTATTGAGAAAATATTGTTTCTAGGCTTTTGGATTGATCAAAAGCTATTGTTGATTTTGATGATTTATGATTTTTTTGGACAAGTAAAAGAATGATAAAAAGAGCTATTTCAAGAAATAATTGAATGATTCTTGTAACTTGACCAACAGGTTCTTGAAAGACTACAACTCTTTATACAATTTTAAATAAATTAAATGTTCCTGAAAAGAAAATAATAACATTAGAAGATCCAATAGAATATGAATTAAAATGAATTACTCAGTCAGAAGTAAATGAGAAGTCAGGTTTTACATTTGATACAGGATTGAAATCTATATTAAGACAAGACCCAGATGTTATAATGTTATGAGAGATAAGATGAAAGGAAACTTTAAATACAGCAACTCAAGCAAGTCTTACGGGGCATTTGGTATTATCAACACTACATACTAAATCAGCAGCTGAAACTCTAGATAGGATTGTTAATATGTGATTAAAACCATATATTATAGCATCAGCACTTGATACAATTATTGCTCAAAGGTTAGTTAGAAAAATATGTTTAAATTGTAAAGTAGAAAGGGATAAAACTCCAGGAGAGAGTGCAATTATAAAATCAATAATGGAAGAAGTATGAATTAAAGAAATTCCAATAGATAATGTAAAATTATATAAATGAAAATGATGTGATAGATGTAATAATAGTTGATATTCTTGAAGAATATGACTATTTGAAATCATTTCATTAAATGAAGAGCTAAGAGAACTTATAAGAGAATGAGCACCAAGTGAAGATATTGTAAAGGCAGCAAGAAAATGAGATTTAATGCTTATGAAAGAGGATTGAATATTTAAGGCAATGAAATGATTTACAACATTTGAAGAAATATTAAGAGTTATTTAACAAAAAAATATAATTATTATGACAATAGTAAGAAATAAATTAGGTGAAGAAGATTTAAATACTAGTGTAGAAGATTTAAATACTAGTGTAGAAGATTTAAATACTAGTGTAGAAGATTTAAATACTAGTGTAGAAAGTAAGAATATGAAACTATATAATACATTATTGAATAATTTAGAGAAAGCTTTAAATTATTTAGAATTATTAGACTTGAATGAATTAGACTTATGAGTTAATTTAAGAAGAAATGATGATTTAAGAGAAAAACTTTCATCCTTAATTTGAATTGATATTTTAAAAGAAAAAAAGAAAAATTCTAATGGATATAATTTAAATCATAAAATGAATTTTATTGTATGAACAATTGAAAATAAAAAAAATGAAATTAAAAAAATTATTGGTATTTTAGAAAAAACAAATATTAATAATTATATGAATTCTTCTAAAAATAAAGATATAACTACAACATTATTTGTAGCTATGATTAATAGGTATTTAGTAGAATCAATTATTTGAAAGTAAAATTTAAAGTGCAATTTTTTTTAAATAAAAAAGTTATTATTAAATATTTTAAGAAATAGACCAGTCAATAATTTAGATTATTGCTATAATTGTTTGCAAAAATTATAGCTTTATGATATAATAATTGAAATACTATATTAATTAATTAAAAAAGAAGGATGTTATTATTATCTACAGCAAGTTTTGCTTGATATGGTTTACATAGAATCTTTGCTTTTGCAAAAGAAGCACAATATGATTGAATAGAATTAGTTTTGTCAAAAAAGGATTTTGATTATTGGGATGAAGATTATGTGTTAAAACTATCTAAAAGTTTTAATGTACCCGTATTGTCAATAAAAGCACCTAGAAAATGAATGAATGAAAAGGTGGTTGATAGAATTGTTTCTCTTTGATTAAAGTTAGGAGTACAAAATATTACATTTACTCCTCCTGCATATAGAGATTCTAATGTAAATTGGTATTTAAGATATTTATCAAAAGTAAAAAGAGAAACATATCTATCTATATCTATAGAAAATGTAGAGCCTAAATTTATACTATTTGTTATACCTGAATATAAGGATGCATCTTTAACTCAAATAAAAAGAGTTACAGGAGATTCAGCATTAGATTTATCTTCTATTGATCAATCATCTGGATTTGATATATTAAAAGCACAAAAACTTTTATGAAGTAGTATTAAAAATATTTATTTTTCTGATAAATATGGACCTAAAAAATGAATATTACCTGGTCAAGCTTGATGAGGTACCTCACATCTACCACTTGAAAGTTTCTTAATGAAATTAAAAGCAGTATCTTATGCATGATTTATTACTCTTGAAATATCACCAAGAGAATTATGAGTATGAACAAATGAAAAAATAATTAATAATTTATCATTTTTTAAAAAATATTATACTAAACATTTTAAATAAAAAAAAGACCGTACGGTCTTTTTTTTAGATTGCTTTTCTTTTATATAGGATAAATCAGAAACTTACAAGTAAAGAAATTAATAATATTAATAATAATGCAGTAGGTCATGTTTGAACTTTAGTTGCATCAGACATATCTCATATAATTAATTCTCAGCTACCACATCAATTTCTTTTTGCTTGAACTGTAAAATATTGATATTTTACTTCATCTCAAACAATTTCAATTTCAAATATAGGATCAGAAACATTTTTTATGAAAGTTAATTCTCAAGTTTCTTCTTCTTTTTGGAAAATATCATAACTTTTTGCTTCTTCTATTTTATTCCAAGTTAATACTGATTTTGTTTTAAATTTAACAAGTTTTAATCAATCTATTTTTAATCATTTTCAATCTATTGAACATTCATCTGTAGCTTCTGTAGCCTCTGTTTCAGCAGCATTTTTAGTTACTAAGAATACTAAAATTTTAGCAGCTTCTTTTTCAGTAACAGTATGTCACATATCATCTGACAATATAACATCTATGATATATTCTTTAGCTTTACTTGGTGCTTTGAAAGTTCATGTATAAATTCAAGATTCAGTTTCAGATAAGTTTATAACTCATTCATTGAATAATATTTTTACTACTCTTAATTCTTTTGTAGCAAATACTTGAACATCTACATTAGTACCTTCTTCAACAGTTCATGATGAAGATAAAGGAGATAAAATTATTTTTTTAAATTTTGGTAAGTTATCATCAATTCTTACAATAACAGAATTAGATTCTCATAATATATTGTCATCAGCATCAAGTATATATGCTACAATAGTATTATCTCAAGTCTTTAGTGATGTAATTTCTTTTTCAAATAATCAATCAGAATTAGAGGTAGTTCTAATATCTTCATTATTATTAATACTTAATTTAATTTGATGATTTTTTCTTGTAGTTCCAGATACTTTTACTTTGTTTTCAGCTAAAGTTGTGTTTGTTTCAGGAGTTAAAATTTCTATTTCAATTTGTTCAGTACTTGTTCAATTTGAAATAATTATTATTTCTCATTCTCAAGTAACATTTTCATAATCATCAGTATCATAAACACTAAGTGTTTGTTCTCCTGATGTGAAAAATTTAACTCAGTTCTCAAATTTTTTAACTCATTCATCAGATAATTTAAAACTATATCAGTCATCACTTGCTAGTTCTTCTGGTAATTCAATAGAATCATCAGTAGAGGAAAAGGCAAAAACATTTCAAGTATAATCTTTAATTACTTCATTATTGCTGTCAACAGCAGTTATTGTTAAATCCAAAGACTCTTGATCTGAAGCTGTTTTTTTCTGAAATTCAACATTAAAATGATGAATGCTTCCTGCAAATGCAGAACTTAAATTAAAACTTATTAATAAAAAAGTTAAGATTTTTAAAAATATTTTCATAATAATTGTATAATTAAATAAATATAATATAAATTTATAGTATAGTTTTTGACAAAAAATGCTAATTAATTGTTAAAAATTCTATATACAATATTTAATAATATTGTATAATAAATATATTATAGTTTTGTTGAATTTAATAGTTAAAAGTATATTTCATAGATTTTAGGAAAAATACAGACTATAATTTAATTATATTATTAATATCTTCATAGTCATTTCTTATTGAAGTTATAAAGACTTGATATCATTTTATATTTTTAAGTAAAATATTTTTATGTACTTCATCAAGTTCACTTAATAAATCATCAACTAATAATATAGGTTTTCTATTTGTAAAATTTTCAATAAATTTTATTTCTAGTAATTTTAATCATATTATAATAGATTTTACTTCTCATCTACTTGCAAATTCTATTAATTGTATTTTTTTATTTATAATAATTTCAAAATCATCAATATGTGGTCATATATTAGTAGTTGCTGTAATTATATCTTTTTCAAAGTTTTTTTCTAAAAAAATAGATATTTGTCTTTGAATATATTTTAACTTATTATTTTTAATATTTAGATCATCTTTTATTTTAATGCATAAATTATTATTATTATTATTATTATTATTATTATTATTATTATTATTATTATTATTATTATTATTATTTATTTTTTCTTCATTATTTGTTATTATATTTTCAGTAATTATATGTAATTCTTTTATTTTTGTTCTATATTCAAAAGATAATGAATCAATTTTTCAGTTAAAAAATTTTGTAAAATTATTTGAATTTTCCTTTAAAAAGTTTGCTAATCAAAATCTATAATTATATATTATACTTGCAATAAAAATAAATTTTTCATTCCAAAACTTTATTTCAGATTTTTGAGATTTTCATTCTCTTATATTTTTTAAAACTTTATTTCTTGAGATTAATATCTTTTTGTATTCATTTAAAGTTTTGTTATATTCTTCAAATGTCTTCATTAAAATATTATTCAAAAACTCTCTTCTTAATGTTGGAGATAAATACATTAGATTCATAGTAATTGGAGAGAAAAAAACTATCTTTTCTATTAATTTAGACATTTGTAGTTTTGAACTTTTTTTTCAATTTATTATATATGATTTCTTTTTTTTAATTTTATCATAAGAAATTGATATTTTATCTCAAGAAGTTAATTCTGATTCAATAAAAAAAATATCATTAAATTCTTTATTATTTACTAAATTATCAAAATTAAGTTTTCAAAAATTTATACCAGAAAATAATCATAAAGCTTCTAATATATTTGTTTTTCCTTTTCAATTTCATCATATTATTATATTTTCTTCTTCATTAAAAAGAAATTTTGAATCATCAAAATTTCTAAAATTATGTATTTTTATATTTTTTATCATAATATTATTTCATAATATTCGAAACAGCAATTTGATCTGCAATAATTGACATATTACTACAATTTAATAATTCTTTATTAGTTATACTTTTATTTGTTTCAATATCTTCTCTAAGAATATTTTTTTTATTGATAACAGAATAAGTTGGTTTTATATTTTCTGTATCAATTTCATCTAATAGATCAAAATATTTTAAAATATTATTTAGATCTTCTTCTATTTTAGGGTTATCTAAAGGTATTTTACTTAAATTCTCAGATATTTTTTTTATTTGTTCTTGTGTTAAAGTCATTTTTTATTATTATAATTATAAAGTTATTTAACTTATAATATTTTTAATTTTAAAAAAATCAATATGAATTATACTGAAAATATAAAAAAACTATCTAAAGATAAATGAAATATGACTTATCTTAGGTTTAAATCAGCAGTTATTATCTTTACATTAATGACATTTTTATTTTTTTTAAATTTTTATTTACTTTGATCAAATTTTTATAATGAATCATTTAAATATGAATATATGATTATTGTTTTTCCTTATTTATATATAGGACTTCTTGTTTCATTTGTATTTTTATTTTTTTATACATTAAAATATAAATTTTCTAAATGAAATGTTTGAAAAATAAATATTGTATTTTGAATATTTATTTTTATCATTTTACTTGTTTCTATTCTTGTTATATTTTGAAAGGATGTTTTTAGTGATTTATTAAACAGTTGAAAAAATTTATTTAAATAATATATAAAATAAGTACAAAATTATGTTAAAAAAAGTTTTTATTACAGTATTATTAATATTTTTATTAACTTCTTGTTTTTGAAGTGATGAATTAGAAGATTGAAATATTCAGGCTATATACGAGTCAAAGGATATTTCTATAACTATTCCTAGTCAATGGGAAGTAGTTGAAAATATTCAAAATATTTTACCAAAACCAGCAAATGGAGAAATTGTTTTTGATGCTGTTTCTAAAGTTGAAAATGATAATTTTTATAGAAATATATTAGTTTTAAAGCAAGAATTTAAAAATGAAATATCATCTTTAGATTTTGTTATTTGAAATAATACTTCATCTAAAAATGAATATTTTTATTATAAAAATATTTTTGAGAAAAATGTTCTAATAGATTGAAAGAAGACAAAAATATATCAATTTGAGGCTAGATATTCAGAAGATATACCAATATTTAATTTTTTACAAACTGGTCTTGTTTGTAATAATAAATGATTTTTAATCACTATTGCTCTTGAAAAAAATAATAAGTCAGTTGAAAGATATGAATGACTTTTAGCTTCATTTAAATGTAAAAATAATTAGATAAAAAATCTAAACAAAAAGTTAATATAAAATTTATAATAAATAATTAAAAAAAATATGGGAAAAAAGAAAAAAAATATGTCTTGGTTAGAAGAAGATGATGATTCTACTTTAGATATGGAAGTTTTTGATGCAAATAGAGTTATTTTAAATAAGTGAGATACTGTAGTTGCAATAAAAGACTTAAAAGTTAAATGAATGAAAGATATAAAAAGAGGGGATAAATTTACAAATATTAAATTAACAGATGATCCTTTAGTTATTGAATCATGAAAAATGGTTTTAAAAACTGAATTTTTTAAAAAAATATAAAATGGAAAAAAGAACAATAACTTGAATATATTCTCCAGCTAAATCAGGGGATTTTGGATTTGTTGATGTAGAATGAGAACAAAAAGGATATTATGTCCATTGATTCAATAAAAAAGATGCTCTTCCTGGGGATAAAGTTATAGCTGATTTAAAAACTTTTAGAGGAAAAGATGAGGCTGTTATTACTAGAGTTTTAGAAAGGAGTGATAAAATTTTTATATGACATTTTCAACCCGGTAAAAAAAACACTTCAGGAAACTGATTTGCTTTTTGATTTGTAGTAATTAGAGATCAGAATTTTAAAACAGATATTTTTGTTCCTGGTAAATATATTGGTAAAGCAAAAGATAGAGATTTAGTTTGAGTTAAAATAAAATCTTGGGAAGATAAAAAAAGTCCAAAATGAGAGATCGTAGAAGTTTTATGAGATGAAAAAAAACAAAATCTATCAGTTGATAGTTATATTTTAGAATCTTGATTTAAACAAAAATTTTCACATAAAGTTGAGAGTGAATTAAATAAAATAGAGAGTCCTCACCTAACCTCTCCTGAAGGAGAGGGACAAGAAAAACTCTCTCTCCTTCAGGAGAGGGCTGGGGTGAGGACTAGAAAAGATTTAAGAAAATTATTTACTTTTACTATTGATGGAGAGGATGCAAAGGATTTAGATGATGCTATTTCTATTGAAAAAAGACAAAATTGAAATTTTGAACTTTATGTTCATATTGCTGATGTTGCAAATTATATAAAAGAAGATTGAATATTAGACAAGGAAGCTATTAAAAGAGCAACTTCAGTATATTTAGCAGACAGAGTAATACCAATGTTACCTAAAAAACTTTCAAATGATTTATGTAGTCTTAATCCAGATACTCCAAAATTGACTCTTACTTGTGAAATGCTTATTTGAAAAGATTGAGTAATTAAAAAAACAAAAGTCTATGAGAGTATTATAGAATCAGATTTTAGACTTACTTATAAAGAAGTTGATGAAATTGTAGCCTCTTTCACCCAAGAGGGGGAGAGAATTCAAGAGAGAGGGATGAAATTATTTTGAGGACAAAAATTAAATAAAGAGTTAGTAGAGAAAATAAATATTTCACAAGAATTGAAAGGATATATAGAAAAAAACAGGAAATATTCTTGAGTTCTTGATTTTGATTTTCCAGAGACTAAAGTTATATTAGATGAAGAAAAAAAGGTTGTAGAAATTAAACAGTATCCAAGATATGATTCAAATAAATTGATAGAACTTTTTATGATTTCAGCAAATGAGAGTGTATGAAGGTTATTTTCAGAATTACCTTTCTTACATAGAATTCATCCAAAACCAAATGAAGATGATATTTTGAAATTACAAAATACTTTAAATTTATTTAATATTGATTTTGTTTTAAAAAAATTTGATACAAAAGAATTTTCGGATTTATTAAATATTATAGAAAAAGATAAAAATAAAATAGTACTTGAAAAAATAGTTTTAAGAACATTAACCAAAGCAATTTATTCACCAGAAAATGAATGACATTTTGGTTTAGGTTTAGATTATTATAGTCATTTTACTTCACCTATTAGAAGATATCCAGATCTTCAAATTCATAGAATAATAAAAGAAAAAATAAACAAAAAATTAGACCAAACAAGGATAAAGCATTATGAATCTATTTTAGAAAATATTGCAAATAAATGTTCAACTCAAGAGAGAAAAGCAGAAAAACTAGAATATAAGGTAAGGGATTATTATACTTGCAGTTTCTATTTAAGTAGGGTTTGAGAAAAATTCAATGTAAATATTTCAGGTCTTATACCAAAGTGATTCTTTGTAATGCTTGATGATACTTCAGAATGATTTATTGAATTAAAGGATAATATTAATTTCACATATTCAGAGGAATTAATGCAATTTGAGGATAAAGAAGATAAAAAAGTATACAAATTATGAGATAATATAAAAGTTGAACTTTGGGAAGTTGATATGATAAGTTTAAGAATGAGTTTTAAAATAGTGTAATCTTAAAAATTACACTATTTTTTTGATATTAAAATTAAAATATTTGCATATAAAAAAATAATATGATACAATAGTTATGAATTTATATTTATAATTATTTTTTTATGAATCCAAGTGTAGAAAAAATGTGATTAGAGTGAACAGTATTTGATACAGGAGCAAAAAATACAGAAACACAAAAAACAAATGATACAGAACAATTAGATTTTTCAGCAAAAAATACTTGGCTTAAAGCTGCTCAACAAGAAAATTCAGAAGTTTGAAATCGAGTACTAAATTCTATTGACCCTGAATGAAAATTAAAAACGGAAGCAGAAAAAAAAATAAAAGAAGTTTTAGATAAAGAAGTTTTAGATAAAAATAATCCAGAAAAAGTGAAATCAGCATTAATGAGGGATAATATGAATCCTGATACTGTTGATGGTTATGTTGATAGATTGAAAGATAAGATTACTGAAAATAATGGTAGTTTAATGTCAAAAGAAGATGTTAATAATGCTAGGGAAGAATTAAATCAAGAAATTTATAATGAAAGAATAGCAGAGATATTAAAAAATATAGTATGAGCTGATTGAAAGGAGTTAATGATTAGTGAATTAGATGTAATTAAAACTGAAAATCCAGTTTTAATGAAAATGGAAGATGGATTAGCAGAAGATATTATATGAGTTTATTGAGTGGATTCGATGAAAGATTATTTACCACTTTTAGAAGAGTTAGGAAAAAAATGAGAAATGCCAAAAACTTTGAAAGAATTTGATTCATTTATGAATGAACATTCAGATGTTTTAACATTATCTAATGATTCAACAAAAGAAGAAATTTCAAAAAATATGGATAAATATGCAGAAATTGTGAAAAATAATCCTAATGATGCTGAAGCAGTTACTATATTTAATTTTTTAAGTAAAATATTTTGAGATAGCACTTGAAATGGACTTAACTATTGAAATTGATGATGAGTATTACCTGATTGACTTGATAAATTGCCTCCATCAATTGAAAAAGTTTTGAAGGTTGCTACTAGTCAAATAGGGGTTAGTGAGCATTGAGGTTGAGCTGATAAATACTTACAAGAACTATGACATAATAGAATTTCAAAATGAGATGAAAATGCTTGGTGTGCTGGTTTCGTAAATTGGGTTTTGATGAAATCATGAATGGAACATTCAAGTAGTTTATCTTCTCAAGATTTCATTAACTGACATTGAAAATGACATGTTTGATTTAAAATTTGAAATCAACTTTTATGATGAAATCAATGAGATCAAGTATCTCTTAAAGGGTTTAATGCAAGTGCTGTTAAATGATATGTTATGCCTGGTGAGCCTAATGAAATTTTTAGAAGATGAGATGCATGATTCGATCAGAATAAAATTCCAGATTGAGCAATTTGTGTGTTTTCTAGATGAAAAGGTAATAGTTAATTTTTAATCTATAAACTTTTACAAAAACTACTTCAAAAATTTGCATATAAAAAATTAATATGATACAATAGTTATAAGTATAAATTATAACTATTTTTTTTATGGATATAAAACAAAAAATACTAAAATTCTTGGATAGAAATTTGGTATTGTGAAAGGAAATTGTAACAGAAGTTAGGGAGAGTATTGATGATCTTAATACTGAACAATTGGAGGGAGTTTATGATGTTTTGGTTGACTTGGATGCCAAGCAAACTACTGCTCTTCAAAATAAACTTAAAGAAACCCCTTGGTTTTTTACTGAAATGGAAGCTTTAGTTTCAAAAGAAATGTATGAAAAACATATCAAAGAAGAATCTAAGGAAAAAGAGCTTATTGAAAAATGGCTTTTAGAGCAATTATCATAAAAATATGATAAATTTAAATATTATTAATTAATTAATTAAATAGAAAAATGTATATAATCAAACAATTAAAAAAAAGTTTTGTTAATTTAGTGTTTTTGGGATTTGCTTGAGAATTTGGTCCTACTGTAGAAAAGGCTGATGAAATGAATCCTAAATTTAAAATGAATAAAGTTGAATATCATTTGGATTTTTTAAATGTTTCTTCTAGTATTAATTTAAATAAACCAATAGAAAAAATTATGAAAGATGCACTTTGAGAAGAATATGAAAAATCTTTAGGTGCCCTTAGAATAGCTATGAAAGTAGATTTATCTTCATTAGATATAAGTGATAAGCAAAAAGGAAAATTAGATACTTATAAAGATTCTTTATCTGATGAAAAGAAGGAAAAATTTGATGAAATTATGAAGAATAATCCTGAAAATATTAAGGCTATTTTAAATTATGTAGAAAAAATGGATGGACATAAAAAAGAATTTGATAAGTCTATAACAGAAAAAAAGGAAAAATATAAGGATAATGAAGTAGTTTTAGCAAAAATTATTGCTATTGAAACAAAATTTAATGATTCTATAAAAGAATATACTGAAAAAAATAAAGATTATTCAAAAATATTTGATAGTATTATTACTGAATCTGGAGAAAATATTAAAGATGCAAGTTGAAAAGAGATATCATCATCTGATATTGAAAAAAAAGTTATTTTTAAAGAAATGACAGAAATTGTAAAAGATAGTAAAATAATTGAAAGTATAGAAAATAATTTAAATACTATTGAATCAGAAAAAGAACAAAATTCTAGGTATGAATCATTAAAGGGAGAATATGAAAATATTCAAAAAGATGAAGATTTTAAAGATATTATTTGAGAGAAAAAGTTTAATGATTTGACTGCATGAGATTTTCAAGCTATGTTGAAAACTAATCCTGAAAAAGTTGTAAAATTATTATTATCAACTTCTGAGTGAGAAGCTGTAGATATTTCAAAATGATGGGATTCTTATAAAGACAAAACATTAAAAGTGAATTTCGGTGCAAATAAATGACTTGATAAAATTATTTGAGCATGAGATATTTTAAATGTATTAGATATTAAGGAAGTTGAAATAAATTGAGTTAAGTGAAGTAGAAAATCTGATCCTAGACCTGGTTATTATACTGAAACTTGAAAATATTTAGCTATACATGATTGATATAATATAAAAGTAACTGATACAACTAAATTAACTTGAGAAAAAGAAATTAAAGAATTTAATGAATCTAAAAATAAAAGATTTGAAGAAATTAGGTGATCAGAGATTAAATCTACTATATCTAACTCTATTGAAGAAGCTATAAAAAAAGATCCAAAATCTACCGAAATAGAAATTTCATATAAATCTGAAGTTGATACTCAGTATGTAAAAGATTTAATAAATAAAAATGAAAATAAATACTTAGGTTTAAAATTTGAAGATTGAAAATTATCTTTATGAGAATGATTTAATGTATCTCATCTTTGAGAAGCTTTAAATTGATATCCTAAAGTTACTGAAAAAATAGCAAGTTATTTTGAAAAAAATAAATCTATTGAAAATTCTAAAAATATAAAAGTTAATTATACTGAATTTTGAGATAATAAAATTGTTGTTGAAAATGCTATAAAAAATATTTTAAATTGAAATGATAAAGTTGATTTAAAAATAGAATGAGATGAATTAACTATTGATTCTTCAAAAACAGATAAAACTGTTTATGAATTATTATATTGAGGAGAATTTAATAGATATACTGAATCACCACAGGTTTTTGCTCCGAATTCAGCAGAAGCTAAAAAGCTATTCACATTAGCTACTACAAAAGCTTGAGTTCCTTCTGAATGGGGAAGCTCTGCATCTATGCAAGAGTTACTTAGAAAAGAATCTTGATGAAAAGTTTGAATATTAAACTATACAATACCTAAGTCAATTGATTTATCTGAATTTAGAAGTACTGCTATAGAAAAATCTGGTATGAAAAATCCATTTTGAGTAAAATCTACAGCAAGTTGATTAGGACAAATGACATTAACAAATGTTGATAAATATTATCCAAGTTGAAGACAGGGGATATGAGTTCCTTTAGAAGAAGCTATATGAATGTTAAAATATATAAAAGAAAGATACTGAAGCCCTGATGCTGCATTATCTTTTCATAAATCACATAATTGGTATTAATATTAATAGTTTATTAATATCTTAATTGCAAAAAACAAAAAAATCTATAAAATAAAATTTATAGATTTTTTTATTATAATTTAAATAAAATATAAAAATGATTCAAATTAAAAATATTCTTTTATCAATATTTACTCAGAAATTTTTTCAGAAATTATTGGCTTATACTTTGTTAGTTTTGTTCATATATTTATTTGCTGATTTTGCATTTCTTTTTGTCCTTACTTTTATATTTGCATATCTATTTTTTAGTTTAGCTACAGATCTAAAATATAGATTAGATAAGTATTTAATGAATAAAAAGTATAGAAATTTATTTAAAATAAACTCTTATATAGGACTTTTATATATAGTGTTTGTGTGAATTATAATTCTTATTCTTATTCGTGTTATACCACAAATAACAAAAGAGATTACAGATTTAGCTTCTCAAAGTCGAGATTTACAAGAGTGAATAAAAAAATTTGTGTACTCTAATAATCTTGATTTCTGATTTTGAGATAAAATAATAATAATAATAAATGATTGGATATCAACTATATCTAATGATATTCCAAAAGTAATATGACAAATAAAAAATGCTTCAGTGTGATTTATGCAAGTTATGCTAGCTTTAATATTAAGTTTGATTATATTACTGGATAGATCAAAATTAAGTAAGTACTTACTTTGAATTAAAAATTCTAATTTTAAATTTTTTTATGAAGAATATAGTATAATTTTTGAAAAAGTTGTAAAAAGTTTTGGTTTAATATTAAAAGCTCAATCTATGATAGCTTTAGTTAACTCACTTCTTACAATGTTTTGATTATTCTTGATAGGAGTTTTATATTATTTTATGAATGATCTTAATTTTATTTCATTTCCTTATCTTTTAACTTTGGGTTTAGTTGTGTTTTTATTTTGATTTGTTCCTGTTCTTTGAACATTTCTTTCATCTGTACCTATTTTAATAGTTGCATATACAACTTATTGATGAGCTGAAATTATATTTTTGATTATATTTTTAATTATGGTTGTACATACTATAGAGGCTTATATTTTAAATCCAAAAATAGTTTCAAGATTTATGAATTTTCCAGTTAGTCTTACTTTTATTATTTTAATAATATCGGAACATACATTTTGATTTGCAGGATTATTGATTTGAGTAAGTATGTTTTATTTTTTTATATGAATGTTTAAAGATATAGATGTTGCAATTACAAATAAAAGAAAAATGAGAAAAGTAGAAGATTCTATAGTTGAAATGTTAAGAAAAGAAAAAATGAAAAAATATGATTAAAATATGAGAATTCTAAAAATAAAAAAAGCAATATATTTATTTAAAATATATTGCTTTTTTTATTAAATTATTTCCAAGAAATTGCATCAACTGGACAAGCAGATATAGAATTTTCAACATCTTCTTTATTGTATTTGTCACATGCTATAACAACAGATAATCAATTATCATCAAGTTCAAAAACATCAGGAGTAATTGCAACACAAGCACTACAACCAATACAAGTTTCATTTACATGAGGAGCTTTTAGTCAAGCTTCATTTAACTTTTTCCTTTGTTCTTCTGTTAATAAAGTCATTTTTATGTCTTATAAATATAAAATATGTTTTGTATTTTATAAAAAAACATAAAAATTGCAAAAAATAAAAAACTATTATACTTTAAACTGAATTTAAACTTAATTGATATAGTTTAATTTTTATTATTAAAAATAATATATATATGAAAAAAATATTTGTTTTACTTGTTTTTTCTTTGTTTTTTATCTCATGTTGAAATGATGAAATAGAAATTGTTAAAAATAATAATTTGGAAGATAATAAGGATTTATGTTATGAACCTTATTCTATTTGAGATATAGATAAAAAGTCTCTCAACTTGAATTGAGTTGTTATTAGTGAATGAACAAAAACTGTAAGTTCTCCAATGCTTTGAACAGTGTCATATTTGAATTGTGAAGCTTGAAAAACAGTATATGTTAATACTCTTATAGCTGAAATAAAACCTGATTTTAATAATCCAAATACTATAAATTTATCCATACAAAAATGAAGTATAGTTGCTCAAAAAATAAATTTAGAAGCAGTAAAAACATCAACTATTTCTAGTTTTGATATACAAATTTCTAGTCTAGATAAACAAATTGAAAATCTAAAAGAACAAATACAAATTTCTACAAATAATATTGAATTGACAAAAAAATCTTCAAATCTTAGTAAAAATGATTTAGAAAATCAAATAATAAGCTTAAAAGATAGTTTGGATTCATTAAATAATAATTTAGAATTAGTTAATAAATCTAAAAAAGAATCTTTAGAAAAAATAGAAATATCAAGAGAAAATTTATATACAAGTATGAAGGTTTTAGCTGAAGATAATTTATTAAAAATAGATGAAAAATATTGAATTACAAATACTAACAAAAGATTAAATGATAAATATGAAGATTATCTTTGAGCAAAAAATTCTACTTTAAAAAATGAGGTAAAAAATGATTTTAAAAAATTAAGTTTAGTTTTAGGTGAAATTGAAACTTTAGATGATTTAGAAATATCTGTATTTTTGTGAAATTTAGTTTTGTTAGATGAGAAGGTTAGAAAATCAATAAAAGAATCAATTATCAATATTTATTTTTCCGAAAACCAGATAGATGTTTTTTATACATTATTTTTAAATTATTGAAATAATGTATCTAATATAAAAAACTCATGGGATTCTTTGGAGAATTCTAAATCTTCAACACAAACAAATTTTGATACTCAAATTTCTAATTTAAAAAATCAAATATCTACAACAAAAATTAATTTAGATAATTTAAAAATTAATAAACTTGATTCTGTTGATGTTTGATTAGATTTACAACTTTCTAATCTAGATAGTTGACTTAAAAGTTTAAATTCAAATTTAGAAAATTTATTATCTCAAAAAGCTAATTTATTATCGACAAAAGACACTCAACTTTTAAATCTAGATAATCAAATATTACAATTAAATCAAAGTATTTCTTCTTTAAATACAAGTCTATCTTCTAGAAGTATTTATTCTTGAATAAATTGAATAGTAAAACAAAAAGTAACTTCAATATGAAATAATGTTTGAGTAAATGCTCCAATTTGTAATATTATCCCAAATGAAAAATCAACAAAAATAAAAATAACCTCTCCAGTTGTTTTAGAAATATGAGATAAATTAATATTTGAATTTAATTCAGAAAAATATGAAATAGTAATAGAAAATGCTTTAATATATAAAGATAGTATTACACAAAATTATGTTTATGAATCTAACTATTTAGATAGAAATTATTTTAAAGATTGAGAAATACTAATATTAAGTTTTGATAATAATGAAGAAGCACTAGAAAATAAAGAATCAGATAAAGAGGTTGTTGAAATAGTATCAGATTCAATAAATATGTGAAAAATAAAAAAAATACCTGTTTCATATATAAAAAATAGAATTGAATGAAATTTTGTAATAGTCAAAACAAGTACAGGAATACTGGAAAGAGAGGTAGAATTATGAGATATAAATTGAAAATATGTTGAAGTTAATGTTTGACTTGAATGAATTTTAGAGATATGTAAGCAATAAAATATAATAATTAATAATAAAAAATGATAACAAAAATATTAAAACATTTTAGATCTTTTATAGTTATGTTGATGCTACTTTCTGTATTAATATGATTTTTCTCATTTAAAACATTTCCAAAGGAGTCTTCACCAGCTATAAATGTTCCATTTTTTACTTTATCTGTTATTTATCCTTGAGCTGATTCTAATACAGTTGAAAAACAAGTTGTTGAAAAACTGGAAAGTAATTTAGCAAGTATTTCTGGAATAAAAAGTATAGATTCAATATCTGCTTATAATGTTTGAGTTGTATCTGTTGAATTTGCTAGAGATAAAAATATATCTGAAGCATATAATGATATTAATTCAGCTATAGATAAGACTAAAGTAAATTTTCCAAGTGATGTAAAAGAAGTAATAGTAAAAAGAGTTGATGTTACAGAATCACCGATATATACATTTTCAGTTGTATGACCTTACTTGCCAAGTGTTCTTTATGATAGAATAAATTGACTTGAAGATAATTTAAAAACAATCTCTGGTGTTTCAGAAGTTACTGTTATATGATCTTATACTCCTTGAATAAAAATAAAATTTGATTATCAAAAATTATGAAAAAATAATATTAATTTTTCATATGCTATAAATCAGGTTCAAACTTATTTAGATAAATTTCCAGCAGATAAAAAAGAATTAGATTGAGTTCTATATACTTTTTCACTTAGAACTTATCCTAAAGAATTTGATAATATGACAGATTTTTTGGATAATCTTAACATTATTAATAATAATTGAAACTCAATTTTATTAAAAGATATTGCAAAAATAACTTCATGACCATTTATGGCAAAAAAAGAATCTTATGTAATGGATTCTTGAAAAACATATTCTTCAGTAACATATTCAATAAAAAAAGTTCCATGAACTGATATATTAAATACAATAGAATTAATAAAATTAGAAATTAAGAAAAATTGACTTACTTTTAGTGATTCAAATTTTATTCCAGAGTTAAATTTTATAGAGAAATTTTTTGAACCTAAATCTATAACTCTAGATGAGGTTAAGAAAAAAGAGTTATCAAATTTAAAAGTTTATGAAATAATGTCTCAGAAAGAAAAAATTGATTGAACTTATAAAACTTTTATATCAAATTTCCGGCAAACTACTATTATAATTTTTATAATTATACTATTTTTTATTTGATTTAAAGAATCTATTTGAATAACTATAGCATTTCCTTTAGTTTTTCTTATTTCATTTATAGTTCTTAAAAATATAGGATATACATTTAATAATATTGTATCTTTTTCACTTATTTTGACTTTATGAATTATGGTAGATAACTTAATTGTTATTATTGAGTGATTTGAAGAATGATTAAAAAAGTGATTAAAGAAATGGGATGCAATAGCTTTTTCTATAAAAACTTATAATAAACCAATTATTTCTTGAAATCTTACAACTATTTCAATGTTCTTTCCAATTTGATTTATGCTTAGTGGAAAAATGTGAGATTTTATGAAATATATGCCTGTAACTATTGATGTTGTATTATTGATTTCTATATTTGTCTCACTTGTATTTTTACCTATTATTCTTAGTTTTTTAAATTTTGATAAGGTTATAAAAAGAATAGAAAAAGAAAAAAGAGAAAACAAACCTTCTGAAAATAAGTTATTTAAAAAATTAGAAAGTTTCTTTAAATTTACAATAAAAAATTATAAAAAATCTATTTTTTCTTTTATATTGCTTTTTATATTTACTATTTGACTTGCATCTCAATTTTTAAAAGCAGATTTTTTACCTTTAACAGACACAAATAATATTTATATTAATGTTAAATTTGAACCTTGAACTACTTTTAATGAAAATAAAGAAATAATGTCCAAAATATCTTCTAATATTAATAAATATTCTGAAGAAAATAAAGGATTAATTGCATATCAAGCTATAAATATATGAGATTATAAAAGTTTAAATCCATTAGATAATGTTATTTATTGAAGTTCATTTAATTCAGATTTATCGTATATTGATTTGAGACTTACTGATAAAGATAATGAAAGAAATTATGATTCTTATAGTATAGTTACAGATTTAAAATGAAGAATTAAAAAAAAAGATATTTCAAATAAAATAGTATCAATTGAAACATTTATAATAAAATCTTGACCAAGTTGATGAAAAGATATTTGATTTAGTTTAGTTTGAGAAAAATTAGAAGATATAGTTGAATTTTATAATGAAATAAAAGCAGAGTTAGAATCTATTGAATGAACATATGATTGGTCACATTCACTTGAATATACTAAATGAAAAATGGAAATACAATGGGATATTAAAAAACTTAAAGAATTTAATATAACACCAAAAGAATTAGATATATTTATTGCTAGTATAGAAAATTCAGAAAATTATGAACCAAATTGAATTCCTATTTCAAGTTTAGATGATTTTTCATCTGAATTAATTGATGTTAAGGCTTTTACAAAAATAGATTCATGAACTAATATTTTAGATTTAATGCTTCCATGAAGATCTATATATTTAAATCAATTGGTTAAGGGGAGTAGTATTAAGGGTGAAATAAAAAGTATTATTCATGGTAATAATAGATTGGTATTAAGTATATGAGCATATAAAACAAAAAAAACAAGTATGTGAGATGTTACTCCCATTATTGAAAATGCAATTGAAAAAGCTAAGCTTAAGATTTCTTGAGTAAGTTTGGAATATGCTTGAGATATTAAAGATATGCAAAATTCTATGAAAGATCTAATGTCTGCTTTTGGTATAGGTATAATATTGATGCTTACTGTTTTAGTTCTACATTTTTGAAATTTTAAGCAACCATTTTTAGTTTTATCTGTAATACCATTTTTATTTATAGGTGCAATATTTCTTCTTATTATTGCATGACTTCCATTTAGTTTTCCAGCACAATTATGAATGTTTTGATTAATGTGAGTATGAGTAAATGATGCAATATTACTTATAGAAAGATTTAATGATGAGAAAAAAAAGTATTTAAATAATATAAGTTTGAAAGAAGAAAATGAATTAATATTAGAAGTTGTAAGATCAAGATTTAAACCTGTATTATTAACAACAATTACAACAGTTATGTGATTAGCAACTCTTGCCATAAAAGATGATTTATGGGGGAGTTTAGCAATGGCTTTTATTGGTTGATTACTACTTTGAACACTTATAATATTAGTATATATACCAGCAATGTTGAAATGGTGAATGGTAAAAAAAAGGAAATAAAAGAGTCTGTAAATAATATTATGTAAATAAAAAAATCTAGATACTGATAATGTATCTAGATTTTTTATTTTTCTTTCATATCCCATATACCACACCAATTTTCTTTTGGGGGATTTATTTCGAATTTGAGACATCTTCTTTGAAAAACTAAACTAGGTTTATCTCATAATTCTCAAAGTTTTTTAAATATTTTTCAAGCTATTTGGAAATCTCATTTGAAATAGAGTTCAAGAGCTTTATTGAATCATATAATTATATCTTTTTTTAAGTCTGATAGAGTATCTTTGAATCATAATAATTCATATATAATAATAGCATTGTTTTTTCACTGAACTCTTATTATATCTAGTTTTCTAAAATCAAAATTATCTTTTTGATCATTATATATAGCTTCTGAAACACATATATCTGTTGTGTAATATTTATTAACTCATTCAAGTCTTGATGCTAAATTTACATTATCTCAAAGAGCTGTAAATTCCATTTTTCTTCAAACTGCTCATATATTTCAAATTATAGCATCTCAATAATGTAATCACATTCTTACTTTTAGAATTTCATTATATTTTTCTTTCCATAATATATTTAATTTATTTAATGCTTTTTGTTGTAATAGAGCTGTTTTACAATTATCATAGTTTGCAGTATTTTCATATCAGAAAACTCAATATAGTGCCATAATGGCATCTCATTCGTATTTATTTATAAATCATCTGTCATCCATTATAATATTAGACATATTTCAAAGATATTCTCTTAAAAATATAACTAATTCTGTTGCATCAAATTTTTCAGAGATACTTGTGAATCATGAAATATCAGAGAAGAATATTGATATTTTTTTCTTTTCTCATTCAAGTTTTATACCTCAGCTTTCTTCTAATATTTTATTTGCAATATCTTTTGAAATATATTCTGATAGAGCTTGAACCATTTTCTTTTTATATTTATTTTCTCTTAAATATTTAATTAAATTTGATGTGATAATAGAAAAAATAAATGCTATTATTAATGAACTAGGGTGGTTTAAAAGTAATGAAGAATAAAATATTATTAATATTGGAATAAGTATAAAAATTATTATTAATAACATATTAGATATAATAATATATTTTCAATTTTTAGATAGATTGAAATATATAACTGTTATTATAAGTAAATATATTAAAATCCATTCTAATATTAAATTAAAATAAATTAAAGTTTTTCAATTTAATATAGTATTTATAATATTTGCATGAATATAAACTCAAAAATCTATTCAATTAGGAGTATTAAAAGTATCATTAAGTCACTGAGCAGTAGCTCAAATTAAAATTATTTTATTTTTAAAATCTATATTATTAAATTTTCATGTTTTATAGTAAATATCGGATAATGATATTTGATTCAAAAATCTATTTTGAGGTAAATAATTAATTAAAATATCTTTATCTGTAATTGAGGAATAAGGTAAATCTATTCATTCCATTAAACTTATTCAGTTTTTATTTATTTTGATATCTTTTTTTATATGAAAATATTTTTTTAATATTTCTATTGAAAAATGATTATATGTTTTCGTTATATTTGAATTTGGAGTTTTTAATTCTAATGTTGGATAAAATGAATAAACAACATTTGTTCTATTATTTATTTTAGGATTAAAAAAACCATATCAGAGACTATTTTTAGAAAAAATATTAATTGGTATATCAAAAATAGTTTTATTTTCTCAATAAATAGATCAACCTAAAATAATATTTCATGATTTTTTTATTTCTTCTGAAAGAGCAATGTCAGTTATTGTGCTTGGGCCTTTGTCTGATAAAATTATATCAAATGCAATTAATAAACTTCAAGCTTCATTTAGATTTTTAATTATTTTTGTGTAAATATCTCTTGAAAATGGATATCTCCCAAGATTTTTAGTTGTTTTTTCATCAATATGAACCATTACTAAATCTTTTGAAACATTGTAATTTGTAAATAAAGATTTAATATTTAAATATTTATAATTTATGTTTTTATCAATAAATATAAATCAATTAGAAATAATATATACAATAATAAAAACAAAAAATGATAAAATAATTGTTAAAAATATATTATTTTTAAGTATTTTTTTTATATTTGATAAATTATTATTATTCATTTTTTATTTTTACTTTACTAAATTTTCTATAACATCTTTTAAATTAATGAAAGAATTTTTTGTTCTATCAAAATTTTCTCATAATTCATAAATAATAGTATCATTTACTTCATTATTTATTATATTATCTTTTAATTTGTTAAAATCTGATTTGAATTGTTTTTTTAGAGAATCAGGTATTTTAAGACTTTTAAGTATATTAGTATTTAAATATTCATTTATATTTGAAAAATCTAAATATCTTATATTTGAACTAATGATATTGAAAGTTTCTTTTAATCCTTCTATTTGTTTACTATTAGTTAAATCTTTAAAATCATAAAGTGTTGTAATTAATAATTTCTTTTTATTATTATCAGATGCTAGTTGAATTAAAGTCTTTTTCAATTCAATTTTCTTTTTATAAAGTATTTTATTTTTTGTAGAAACAAAATTAAATTTTTGATACTCTGATAAAATTGTGTTATATAATTCTTCTTTTTCGTTTGATGCTAATTTTGAAATATTCTTTAAAGTAAGTTTTTTGAAATCTCATTCTGAAAAACCTTCTAAAATAATTTTTAAATCATCAAAAAATATTTCATCTAAATTGTTATTTAACTCTCTCCAAGCTTTATCTTTTAATATTCTTAAATCTATAAAAATATTATTTATAAAATTAAAAGGTTTTCATTCTTTTATAACTTTTGTAGTTCAATCTTCTTTTGTAAGGTTAACCTCATGTTTATTTACATATATATAATTGTTATCTAAATTTACCTCAAAAATTGTTCATCTAACTGAGGCTGTAGAATCAGCAAATTTTTGTTTAAAATAAGATTTATCTCATATAAAACTTATAACATCAGACCAAGTTTTTCATTTATTTAATGAAAAGTCTATTTGTATGTTTACTAGATTATTATCAATATTAGATTCATTTATTAATATATCAGAATTTCATCATATTCTTGTTATACTTCAATCTCACCATTTTAATATTGCTAAGGAATCTTTTCATAATGTTTTTACTGAGTCATCTTTTTGTACAATCTTTTTTTCATCTATTATTAAATTATTTCAGTTTAATGTAGCATTTCATTCAACGAGTAATATATATGAATTTCTATTTATAGAACTATTATTATATTTTTCTATTCATATTATACCAATGATAAGTAGTATAATAATTATTATAAATTTGTTTTTAATTTTCTTCATTATTTTTTGTATGATTAAATGATTTTAATATTTAACTAATGTGTTTATAACTTTGTCTTTAAATAATTCTCTACCATTTAAATCTTTTAATTCTATAACAGCATTCACACTGGAAATACTTGCTCATAGTCTTTCAACTAAATCAATAGCAGCTTTTATTGTTCAACCTGTTGCAATTAAATCATCAACTATTGCAATTCTATCTCAAGGCTTTATTGAATCTTTTTTTATTTCAAATGTATTTTCTCAGTATTCTAGCTTATAGCTTATTCTTTCACATTTTCAAGGAAGCTTTCATTCTTTTCTAAGCATAATAAAAGGTATTTTCATTTTGTAGGCTAATATACTTCAAAAAATAAAACCTCTTGCATCAAGTCCTATGATTTTAGTTGGAGCTCAAAGAGAATTTTCAAAACTATTTATCACTATATCTAATGCTTCAGAATTAGCTAATATAGGTGACATATCTTTGAATTCTATTCATAGTTTTGGGAAATCTTTAATTTCATCAATATAATCTTTTAAATTCATAGTATATTTAGTTAGTAAATAATTAATATTATTATACTTAAAAAACAAAAAAACTTAAATTATATTTAAGTTTTTTTGTTTTTATTTATTAAATATGATATTATATTAAAAATTTAATATTTAATTTAAATGATATTATGGGATTTGGAAAAAATCTAAATAATAATGCTACATTACCAAAATCTTTATTGAATCAGAAAGGGGCTATTGATATTAAAAAAAATGATATTGATATTAGTAAAAAAACTGAATTAACACTTGAAATAACTAATCTAAAATTAGATATTTTTAAAAACTGATTCAAAAAAGTTAAAATGTTAAGTTCATTTTTTGATACTAAAAAACGAGAGTATACCTTTAAATTTGATAATGTCTGAAAAAAAATAGAAATTATTTTTGATAAATATAAGAGGGTAAAAATAATTTTCATTAAACCATGAAAAGATGAGACTATAGAATTATTTTTTGATAAAAAAAATTTAGAAACAAAGGCTAATTTTATAGGAGTAATAGAAAAAGTCTTATGAAAAGATAATGAACTAGAAAATGTAATAGAGGAATATTATGAAAAAATATATGAAAAAATATATTCTAACAAAATAAATTTAGATAAAAAAGATACTTTAAATGATCCAAAATATAAAAAAAATAATTATATAATCAATTGAATAACTAATTTTTTATTTATTTCTAGTAAAATATCTTTAAATGAAGAATCTGATGTTGTACTTCAATTATCAAAAGTACTAAAATTATTATGATTTTATAATTGAAATATAACTAAAATTTATAATTCAAGCTTAGATAATTCTTTAAAAAAATTTCAAATAGATAATAATATATTAAAAGAAAATGATATAGATTTGTTAGGAATTTTATGATATAAGACATTAAAAAAAATAAAACAATTATTGAAAGAAAAGAATAAAAAAGATAAATGAAATATAATTGAAGATCTTTTAGTTGAAGGAGTTATTATTTCAATTGATAAACCAGAAGAAGCAGAAAAAAGAATAAAATCAAAGATTTTAAAGCATTCAGATTTTTTATATAATAAAAAACCATTAAGAATAAATTATGATAGAACTATTATTTCTAAGGGGAAAGAAATAGTCTTATATAAATATATTGAAAAAGAATTTACAAAGATAAAATTAGATGAAAGTAAAGGATTATTGGATATAATTTCAGGTTTACCTGCACAAGAATCATTATACAATAATGATTTAGTTAGTAGTGCTGGAGCTTTTTCTATTTTTCAATTTACAAATTTAAATTTTATAGAACAAATAAAAAGATGAATTTTAGATAATAATGAATTTTTAACTGATGATGATAGGGAATTGCTTTCTAATTTAAAAAAAGTAAGAAATCTTAGTACGGTATATTGAAAAAATAAAGATTATATAAAACTTAAAAAAAGTTTTATATCTTCTGAGGAAAAAACTGTAAAATCGGCAGTTCTTTATATGGAATATATTAATTATAAGTTAAATAATATAAGAATAAAAAATAAAAAAGGAAAATTAGAAACTGTTAAAATAAATAATCTTGAAAAGTTAAGTGAGTTATTTTGATTATCTGAAATTGAAAAAAATAAGTTTAAGAGTTATATGATTATAAATTCCTATAATAGTTGAGATTTAAGAATAAGAATTTTAATTAAAAGTTTTTATGAAAAATATAAAACTAATAAAAAAATAAAATTACAAAAATATACAGCATTATCATTATTGTATTTTATTACTTCATATTGATTTAATAATGAAAAAAGTAAATTAAAAAATTATTGATATGATTCAAGTACTTATGTATATAAAATAATGGCAGCTAGAGAAACTTTAAAAAAATTAGAAATAAATAATATAAAGGAAGAACCAATTATTATTGATTATACTAAAGAGAGAAATAATCATTTTGATAAAATTCCTTTAAATATAAAAATAGTTTCATCTAAGCTATCTGATCAAGCTATTAATAGTAAATATGCCAAGAAAGGGCCAAAAGGTTTATGTGCAGCTTGAGTAAAAGATATATTAAAATGATGTTGAGATAAGAATATTTTAGATAGTAATAATTTTTTATGAGTAAAAAAAATGGATGCTTATCAAATGATAAAATATTTTAATGATAATTCGATAACATTGATAGATTATAATAATACAAAAGATAAGTGAAAAATAAAAAAATGATATTTAAAAGTTCCAATTAATTTTCCAAGTGATTGATATCCATGATGAATTATACTCTATGATAGAGATGTAAATCTATTAAATTCAAAATGAAATATTAATTCAAAAAAGTTAATTAATGCTTATAAAAAATCTAATGACACTAAAATTACAGAATATAGAAGGTGATTAAAAAATAAGTATTATTGATCTTTATATGTAAGAAAAAAAGGAAATAATTATTACATAAGTGGTAAATCAAAATATTGACATGTAGAAATTGTAACTAAAGATTTAGAAAATACACCTAGATATAGTAAAACTGATATAATTAAATGAAAAGAAATTCATCCAAATTTGAGGTTTATATATGATTGAATAACTCCTGTCCCGGGGGGGAGTGCTATCAACGAGTTTGCAATAGAGCTATTTTTAGATAAATATAATAAAAATAGATCATTAGCCTTAATTGAGGCACAAAAAGAATTTAGAAAAAAATGAGTAGATTTTTATCAAAAGTCTACAGGTTTTACATGATATATTTATTATCCCATAAAATAAAACAGAATTTAAGGCTTAATTTGAACTACTATTATGAAAGTATAATCTAAAAAAGACTCCATTTTCATAGAGTTAGTTCATTTTTTTATTCTTCAATTCATTTTATTACTTCTCTAAATCTAAAATATTCAGTTATTCTAAGTCATGTAAATCTTCATATTAAAAAAGCTATAGGTATTAATAGTATTATTGTTTCAGGATATGTTAATATAAATGTTTTGATTATTGTAATATTAAAAAATAAGTATGAAATTATTGTAAAGATGAATGTATTTAATAAAGTGTTTTTATATTCTCAAAATTCTTTTGATATGATTATATGGATAAGTTTTTCTGATATTAGTATAAAAAATATTATAAGCATAATATCATTAATATTAATATTTATATAGTTTTGTTGTATTCCAATGTTAATTGCAATAATAAGTATTATTATATTAATTATTGTTATTAATGTTATTTTTGGTGTATAATGAAGACTATATTTTATTATTATTTTTGATAAAAATAGATTTATTAAAAGTAGTATTATTATAAGTATTATTATTGGAATGAAAGATAATTTAAAAAATAATAATGTTAAAGATGTTGGAATTAATATTCAAGCAGGACTAAGTCAAATTAAATGTTTGAAAATACTAACTCAAAGTAATAAAAATGGTATTATTAATAATAAATAAATATTTTGAGTTGAAAATCATGAATTAGATAAATTATTTATAAATTTTGATAAAAATAAAAAGGAATTAATTTCTGTTTTTGTATTTAAATTTAAAAATTCATAATTGTTATTTTTTATTTCAACTTTTAATACTTCAATATTTTCAGGTTGTTTTAATATCTCATATTTTGATGATTCATCGAGAAGTATAGAATTATTAATCCGACTTTTATTTAATGTAAAATTTTGTAAATATTTTTGTAATATATTAATATTAAAAGATGAAATCAACACTAGGCTTATTTTATTTGTTGTATTTTCAGTATTTATTTTTGATAAGCTATCAAAAATAAAATCTTTATCTCACCAGATAGTTAGATATTTTGTATTATTTAATTTTTTTAATATATTTTCTTTAAAATTAAATTTTCATATTTCATGAGTATCTATTATAAATTTCTCTATAAATATTCATGATTCATTTGCTCTAAAAATAAAATTTTTTATTTTTTTTCATAATGATTTTTGAAATATTTGAGTTATTTTTGTTTTATAAACAAAAGTTATTATTTTGTGACTTGTTATTAATGTTTTGTTTCCTCATGATATTTTATAAATACTTAAATTTATTTCTTTATTTCAAAAAGTTTCAAAAGTTTTTTCAAATACTGCTCAACTAATTGTTTCTTCTCAAGGAATACCCCATTCAAAAATAATATCTATTTCAGGTAAATCAATTTTTTTATATTTTTTTTGTTTTATTATTTTTATTTTTTCTTCAATTTCCAATTCAAGTTCTTCTATCTTTTCTTGTTCTTTTATTTTTTTATTTATCTCTTCTGTATTTAAATTATTATTAGAATTTATATTTATTTCTTTTGATAGTTTTAAAGATTCTATTTTTAATATATATAATTTTTCTTCTAAACTAATTATTTCTTTTTTTAAATTAGATTGATAGTTTGATTTTATTTTATCATATTCTAGCTCTATTATTGGACTTGTTAAGTTGTTTATATTAATTATTAGCTTCTTATCTAAAGCTATATTTTTTTCATAAACTATATTTTTAAATAAATTGTGAATTTTTTCATTTTCAGAAAAAGTATTATTTATAGTGAAAATGCTAAAAATCAAAAATAATATTATTTTTATTAAAAATTTCATAATCGTAATTTTATATTTTAAAAGTTATTTGATTTGTTTATTTTATTCAAATTAAAAAAATTGCAAATTTAACAAACTTTAATATACTTTATTTTAATTAAAATTAGAAATTTAAAGATATTTAGCTTATATAAAGAAAAATTATAAATATTAAAAATTTCTTCACAATTTTATATTGTCTATTACTTAAAAATAAAAATATGTTTAAATTACTAAAATCTATATTTTTAGACATTATACTTTTATATAGAAATTTTCTACATTTTAACATATCAAAGATAATAATATATTTAGTTTCTATTCTTTATGCCGTAATTATGGCTGTTTCTATTATTGTTTTAACTTTGGTTTTATTTCCAGATATTTATAATTGAGTTTCAATAAATATCTATAGTGTAATAGAAAATAATTTATTTCTATTATTATTTTTATTTATTGGTTTTATTTTAATTTATTCTACTTTTTTATATAATGTTATTTTATTTAATAAACTAAATTTATATTATATAGAATGAAATAAATTAAATATATCAAAAAATAATTACTTTAATTTTAAGTTATTTTTAATTTATTTTAAAATAATTTTATTGATTATATGAATTTTTATATTATTTTTAATTATATATTTATTATTATTGTCTTTAATTCTTATTCCAATATTTTGATGAGTAGAAAATGTAAAAAATATTATTGATATTAATATTTATAATAATTTTTCTATAGTAAGTCTTTTGATAGCATCTAGTTTAATATTGTTATATTTTTATTTAATTTATAGAATTATTTTTTCATTAATTATACTAGTTAATGAATATGAAAAGAATGGAATTAATAAAATTTCTTATTATATTAAAAAATCTTTTAATATAACTAAAGGATTTAAAAAAGTATTTAAGTTTGTAAGTGTATTTATTTTTATAATTATTTTAGCTTTCCCAATATCAATTCCAATAAGTATTTTAAATTCTAGTTTTGAAAAAATATCAGACTATATTAGTATTAGAAAATGAGAAGAAAGAGTGAAAAAATTAGATTATAGATATAAACAAGATTTAATATTAGAATTTTGAGAGGATAAAATATTATTAGATTTATATAAAGAATTAAATAAAAAGAGATATGTTATATGGTTTTTATATATTCTAAATTTTATGTTTATATATGGATTATTTGAAATGATGTTTGTTTCTTTTTATAAAAGAGAACTTATTAAAAATTAATAAAAACAAAAAAAAATGAAAGTTTTAATATTTTGAGATATTTATGGACGAGTAGGTAGAACAGCTTTAAAAAAAGAATTACCTAATTTAAGAGAAAAATATCAGCCTGATTTTATTGTAGCTAATGTCGAGAATGCAACTTCTTGAAGATGAATAATTGAAAAACATGCAAAAGAATTTGAAGAATTAGGAATTGATGTTATGACAACAGGGGATCATATTTTTGATAATTTTGTTAAAATAAAAGATCATTTAAATGCATCAGACTCAAAGTTAATTAGAGTAGCTAATTTTTATAATGATAAAGAATTAGAGTGAAAATGACATAAAATAGTTGAAAAAAATTGAAAAAAGCTTTTGGTTATTCATTTGCTTTGAGAGGTATTTATGAATCATAAAGTTTATAATCCATTTTTAAAAGCAAAAGAAATTATAGATACATATGAAAATAAAAATTTAGATGGGATAATTATTGATTTCCATAAAGAAGTAACTTCAGAATGATATTGAATGTGATTTTTTTTGGATGGACAAATTAGTTGCGTATTTTGAACTCATACACATATTCAGACAAATGATGAGTTGATTTTACCAAAATGAACTTGAATTATATCTGATGTTTGAATGAGTTGACCTCTTTTCTCAGTTATATGAGCTGATTATAAATCAGTAGAAAAAAGATTTTTAACGGGTATATGAAAATGAAAGATAGAGCAGTCTTTAGATGTGAATTATGTTGTAAATTGAATATTTTTAGAAATAGGAAAAGATAAAAAATGTGAAGATATAGAAAAAATAAGGATAAGAGGAATATTATAATAAATATTAAATAATAATTTTCCTTATTGTTTAGATAGTTTATAAAATTTAAATTATATATTAATAAATAAAATATGAAAAAGAGTTTTTTACTACTTATACTATTCTTGATATTTATGTTTTCAAGTATTACATTTTATATGATATTAAATTATTTAGATCCATATGATAATAAAATATTAGCAGTTATTTTTGTGACTTTTACATTTATGTCTTCGATTTCAACGTTTTTAGCTTTATTATTATTTTTTATAAAAAAAATTCATTATAGGGGAAGGGTAGAATTATATCATATAAAAACAAGTTTTAGACAAGGTTTTTTAGTTTCATTATTGTTATTATGAGTTATTGTATTTTGAATATTGAATGCACCAGTTTTAATTTTAACAGTATTATTATTTATAATTTTAATATTATTAGAATTATTTATACAAAATTTAGATTATTAAGTAAAAAAAATGAGAAAAAAATTATTATATCCAGGGGCAGGAGAGCTTAGTTATGAAATTAGAGAAATAGTTGATGTTGCTAAGAAAGTAGAAAAACTTACAAATAAAAAAATTATTTGGGAGAATATTTGAGATCCCGTTGAAAAATGAGAAAAAATTCCAGATTGGTTAAAAAATATAGTAACAAAAGCTTGTAATAAAGATGTTGTTTATTGATATTCTCCAACAAGGTGATTAGATGAAACACTAGAATATTTATCAAAGAAAAATAATAAAGTTAAAAAGGAAGATATTTTATTTTTTAACGGACTTTGAGATGCTATAAATAAAATATATAAAAATTTAGCAATGAATTCTAGAGTTATTTGACCAAATCCTGCATATTCTACACATAGTTCAGCCGAGGCTGCGCATGCATGAACGGAACATATAACTTATGCTTTAGACCCCAAAAATAATTGGAATCCGGATTTAGTTGAATTAGAAAATAAAGTTAAGTATAATCCAAGTATTGTTTGAATATTGGTGGTTAATCCAGATAATCCTACGGGGGCTGTTTTTAAAAAAGAAATTTTAGAAAAAATTATATTTATTGCAAAAAAATACAATTTATTTGTAGTTTTTGATGAAATTTATGAAAAACTTGTTTATGAACCAGAATATAGAGTTCTATTATCAGATATAATTTGAGATGTTCCTTGAATTTCAATGAAATGAATTTCTAAAGAACTTCCTTGGCCTGGTGCTAGATGTGGTTGGATAGAGGTTTATAATAAAAATGTAGATTTGCAGTTTTCAAAATATATAGACTCTATTTTAGCATCAAAAATGTTGGAAGTTTGTTCAACAACTTTGCCTCAATATATAATACCTGAAGTGTATGAAAGTTCAGAATTTAAAGCAAGTTTAATTAATAGAATAGAAAAATATAAAAAAAGAGCATTAGAAGCACAAAAAGTTTTTTGAAATATAGAAGAAATTTCAATTGTAACACCGAAGGGAGCTTTTTATTTATCAGTAGTTTTTGAATTAGATAAAATAAATATAAATTATGAAAATAAATTTGATAATAGTGAGATTGAGAGTATTATAAAAATGAAAATAGGTGAAAAACCAAGGTTTGATAAAAAGTTTTGTTATTATTTGTTAGCAGAAACATGAATTTGTAGTGTTCCTCTTAGTAGTTTTAATTCAACTTTGGATGGTTTTAGAATAACTTTACTTGAGGAAGATATAGAAAAATATAGAAAAACTTTAGATATTATAAAAGAATTTATAAATAAAATTAAAAAATAAATATGTTTAATAATAAAGGAGGGGGGGCAAATATATTTACAAGAATAATCTCATTATTTTTGTTCTTGTTTTTTATTATTTGAATTAATTGAGCTTTTGCAATGTCTAATTTTCAGAAATGAATTATTATGGAAAAGTTTAAAAGTAGACAAGAAGAACTTATATTTGACAATAGTATAGGTGTTAATTCAATAGATGCATTAGATTTATTGAAATCTAATAGTAGAATTGATATCTATGAGAATATAAAATCTAATGTAGTAAAAAAAAGAAAAGATCTAGAAAAACAAAATATGGAAATAGCAGAAAAAATAGAAAATTTACAATTTCAATTAGGTAGTTTAGAGAAAGATATCATTTCAATTAAATCTGAAATGATAAAAATTTCTTCTCAAATTGTAAATACAACTAGAAATATACAAAAAAAAAGACAGAAAATAGAATATACTAAAAAAGAGGTTGAAACAAATTCAGAAATATTAAGAGAATATATTGCATATATTTATAAAAAAGGTAATTTATTTTTAGATAAATGAACGATTGATAATTTAAAAGCAATATTACTTTCTGGAGATAATATTGATAATGTTATAAATGATATATATTTTAAAGAAATAATTTCTGTTGCTTGAAGGCAATTAATAGAAAAGCATAGGAGATTTTTATTTGATTTGTATGTTGAAAAAAAAGGATTAGAAAAAGAGACAACAGATTTAAAAAGATTAAAAAGAGTTTTTGATATTAAGAAAAATATATTAGAAGAAAAAAAAGATTTTAAAAAAAATGTTTTAGAGATTTCAAAAGGAAAAGAAGATCTTTATAAAAAATATATACAGGAAAAAATAGAAATTGAAAAATGATTGAAATTAAAAGTTTCTAATGAAAGAACAAAATTTTTTAAAACAACCAAAAAAATTTTATGAGATTATAATTGTGAATTTATAAAACTTAAAAATTTAAATTTAGAACAATCAGGACTTACAGAAAAATGTTTTAATTTAAATAAAATTATATCTCTAGAGGCAAAATTAGAAGAGAATAAAATTGAATATGATGATACTAAGGAAGCTTATAATATTTTTAATTGGCCAGTTATGCCAAGCAAAGGGATATCTGCTTACTATCATGATGTATGATATCAAAAAATGTTTAATTCTGAGCATGAGTGAATAGATATACTTGTAGATCAATCTACAAGTATACAAGCACCTTTAGATTGATATGTTATTTCTATTAAAAAACCATTTGATACATCATATTCTTATATTGCATTAAAACATAGTAATTGATATGTTACAGTTTATGGTCATGTTAGTGAAAGTTTTGTTAATAAATATGATTATGTTAAATCAGGAGAGATTATTTGAAAAACTTGATGAACTTTTTGAACAAAATGAGCTTGATATGTTACTACTTGACCACATTTACATTTTGAAATATTTGATGAAAATAGATGAAATATAGATCCATTAAAATATTTAGATGTAAGTTATTTAGATTTTGATACAATATTAGATTCATATAAGTTAGATTTCTTTATAGATTTTAAAGAAAGGACTTGAAAAGAATATGAAGAAAAAAAGAAAATAACTTGAAAAATATTTTCTTTAGATTGAGTTAATGAAATAGAAAGACAAAAATCTTTATTATTAAAATATGCTAGAAATGATTTTAATAATTGGAATATGTGGATTGAGGAGTCTATAAGATGGAATATTGATCCGACATTTATGATGTGTATATGATTAGCTGAAAGTAGTTTATGAAGAAATTTAAAAACTTCATATAATGTATGAAATGTATGAAATGTAGACTCAGGTTGAACTTGGTCATTAAAAACACCAAGAGCAGGAGTTTGGTGGATATGAAATACTTTAAATAATAAATATTTAATTAATTATAATAAAATTTCACAATTAAGTTGATATTGAAGGATAGGGAATAGGCCTATATATGCAACAAGTCCATTGAATTGGCATAGAAATATTATAAAGTGCATGTCTGTAATCAAAGATCAATATATAAAAGATGATTATAATTTTAGAACATATTAATGATTATAAAATATATATATAATAAATAAAGTCTAAAAATTTTGCTTTATTTTAAAAGATATGATAAGATATAAAAGTATATTTTACTTTTTATATCTTTTTTTTATGAAAAATTTTTTTTATTTAATTGTATTGTTTTTTTTACAGTATAGTTATGTTTCAGCAGGAAGTGTTTGAGAAAAGGAATCTGAAACAACAGGTAGTAATATAGGTATTATTATAGATTTTTTTACTACAGATCTGCTTATTAATATCTTTTTTGCAATAATTATAATAATAATAACTATTGTTTCTGCAAAAATTATAAGTTCAAGAATGCTTAGTTATATTGAACATAGTTGAGAGTGAGAAAATAGAGAAGAAATGGCAGGAGTTATAAGTAGAACAATTAATATAACAATATTAATTGTAGGTTTTACTGTTACTTTATCAGTTCTAGGTGTTGATTTAACAATATTTATGTGAGGTTTATGATTTTGAATAGGTTTTACTTTAAAGATATTTTTTTCAAATTTTATTACATGAATCATTATGGTTACTCAATGAAGTTATCATAATTGAGATTTGATAGAGATAGATTGAAAAATTTGAAATATAAAAAGAATTAATGCTTTATTTACAGAGGTCACCCAATTTGATGGGGTTGTTTTTTCTATTCCAAATGTAAGATTTTTAGAAGTTGAGGTAAGAAATTATAATACAAATGATACTAGAAGAGTTGATATTAATATTTGAGTTGATTATGATACGGATATATTAAAAGCTAAAAAAATTATGTTACAAGTATTGAATAATTTTGATAATATAATTCAATCTCCTTCAGCAGATGTATATTTTACAGAAATGTGAGATAGTTCAATTAAGTTAAGTTTAAGATTTTGGATTGATTCTACTTGAGAACATTTAAAAATTAGATCTAATGTTACAGAAACTATTAATCTTGCATTTAAGCAAACATGAATAAAAGTTGCATTTCCTCAAGTTTCTATTAGTAATAGATAAATAGATAAATAAATAGATAAATAAATAGATAAATAAATAAATAAATAAATAAATAAATAAATAAATAAATAAATAAATAAATAAATCACTTTTAAATTCTGTAATTACAATATGAAAATTGTAGTTATTATCTCTTATAGAAGAGGTGTAGAATTGTAAAGTGATTTTTTAATAGTGAAAAATATTATAAATATATAGTGATAATTAAAATTATCTTATAGTGAAAGAAATTTAATTTTTATAGTAAAAAATAAAGATTAATTATAGTAAAAAAGATTTGATTTTTATAGTAAAAAATCTATAATTATTATAGATTGTTTTTACTTATTTAATCAGATAAAAATACTATGTTAGATTTTAACAAAATTGTTAAGAAGATGTTAAAAAAATGATGAAAAATATTATTTAAAGATGATATTTTTGAAATCCTAGATCCAGAAAGGAAAACTGAATATCAGAATAGAATTGATAAATTTATTTATAAATTGAGATCTAATTGAATTATAATTAATCTAAAAGCATGAGTTTATTTAATTCCAGATTCTGAAGATTTAAAATTAAATAAAGTTGATTTAATAGAAAAATATTATATTAAATTATTAAAAAAATATATAATACATTATGTTTGAAATAGTTATTATATTTCTTGAACTAAGTCTTTGGAAATTCATAATAAAAATTACTCAATTCCAGATAAAATATTTATTGTAAATAGATGTATTAATAAAAAAATAAAATTTCAAAATTTTGAAATTATTTTTAAAACAATCTTTTGAAAAAAAGATAATAAAAAACTAAATTTATATAATAAATTTAGTAATTTTACAACAATAAAGGATATCGATGGGATAGATTTTAAAGTGTCTAATTTAGAATTATCATTACTAGAATCTGCAATAATATCTGATAATATAAATTGATTTGATATATCTCTTCTTAATAAAACGATAAAAAAATATTGAAATGTGCTTAATATAGATATTTTTTACGATATATGAAAATATAAATATATTATGTCATTCAATAGATTAAAAGAATTATCAAAGAATATTAATAAAGATCTTTATTTAGTTTTTCTTGATATTATTAAAAAAAATGGATGATTATTTATATGAGAGGGATTAAGAGGGATTTAAAAATGTGCTTTTCACTACACTTATTTTATATTAATTTCAAGAAAATCTTTTGTATTATAAAAAAGAATAAAAGTTCTAACATATAGTTAGAACTTTTATTCTTTTAATTTTATTATAAATTATGAATGTGTTTTTATTTCTTTTAAAATTTCATCTTCAAGCTCTCTTTGTAATAAAATTCTCTTTAATATATTTTTTTTATTTAATTTTATTTTCATTTTTGCTTTTTTTTCTAGCATAGAATAAAAAAGAGGTAATATATAAATTATTAATATAGTTAATGTTGCTATTAGAAGAGCTATTATAATATATCAAATAATATCAAAATCTTTTATTAATTTTATATTTTCAAAAATTTCAAGAGGTTGTTTGTATAGAATATTTCAACTTACATTTATATTTTCCATAGTTTTATTTTTATTTAATTAAATATTATTTTACTATTTCTCAAATTACAATTAATCTATTTATTGTTGTTCCTACTGGCCAACAAGTCATTAAAGTGATTTCATCTTTATTATTGTCTCTTTTTAATACTTTTACGTCTCAAGGTTTAATTACTTTTTTCTCTTTTATTTTATAAGTATATTTTTCTTGTCAGTAATAAACAATTATTTCATCTCAAAAATTTACTTTTCATAATTTTGCAAAAACATCATTATAATCTCATTTTATCCATGGATAATTTGAAGAATGTCCAAATATAAATGTATTTCATTTTTTACCTGGGGTAGTGCTACCTGGATATCTTACAACTCAATTTTCAAGTTCTTTCATAAAAATATCATCAAGTTCTTTTGTTGAATCAACACTTTTTTGTTTTATATCTAGAAGAGGTATATTTTTAGATATTTTTGGAATAATAATTCTATTTTCATATGGAGTTATTTCTATATCTAAACTAGGTTTTTTATTGTTTGTTTCATTTACAAACTTTTTAATTGAATACTTTGATTTTGTTGAATTTTTAATTTCATCAGAATATTTTTTATTCATTTTTTTGATTTTCTCTTTATTAAGAATTTGTTCTTCTCTTTTTATTTGTTTTTCTATTTTTGTTTCTTCTTTCGATGTTATATTTGAGGCTTCTACAGAATTTACAAGTGAACTAGCTTCTATTTTTAATTCATCTGCATAAATATAACTTTTTGCTACATCTATATATGCACTATAATTTGCAGTTAATACTAAAATAGCAAAAATCATAGAACTTGTAGCTACATATTTAATGAAATTAACAAATATAGCAAAACTAGTTATTTTTTCTTTTAAATTAATTTGTCATAATTTATTATCTTTATTAATATATGTGAAAGAAATTGTTGTATATGAATTTTTAAATTCTTCATTATTTGAATCATTTAAAATATCAAAAACATCTACTTTTTCATTCTCCATATTATTTTGCTCTATATTATTTGATTCATTTTTTATCATGTTTTTATTTTTGTATTAGTGTTTATTGTTGTTATTTTATTTTATTAAATATATTTTATCATATATTTTTTTTAAAAGCTAATAAAAAAACTTTACAATCTTATTTTTTATACTTATATTTATATTCATTGTAAGTATTATTAGGTTATTTGTAATATTAAAACAAAAATAAAATAGATCCTAATATCTTAAATTAGGGAATGGTAGTAAAAAATGAATATTATAAAAACTTTTGATGGAGCTTCTTATTAGGGAATCATCTTATGATAATGCTGTTATTAAATATGGGAAAAAAGTTGTTGATGATGCAATTTCTTTATTAAAGGTTGCTGAAGAAAATCAGAAAAAGGAGGCTGATTAAAATATAGTGCTTTAGGGGTATTCCCTTAGGTGCTTTTTTTATTTTGCAAAAGATTTTATATTTTGTATAATAAATTAAATTTAAATTTAAGAAAAAATAAAAAAATGACAAAAAATAAATCACTTAGAGAATTGGAACAAATACAGGATAAACTTGAATATCAAGAATGAGAGCTTAGGGTTTTTATTGCTGATATATTACCAAAAGATTTATCAATTAGACAAAATATGGAGGATAGAATGAGGGAATTGGAAAATTTGGTTAATACATATTGATGAGTTGTAATTGTGAAGCATATTCAAAATAAAACAGTTCCAGATTATAATACATTTATTTGAGAGGGGAGACTTGATGAGATAATTGAAGAAATGCAGGAAAAGAATTCTAATATTTTAATTTTGTGAAATATATTAAAACCATCACAAATATATAAAGTAAATGAAAAATTAAAACCAATGTGAGCTAAGGCTTGGGATAGAATTGATTTGATTTTAAAAATATTTGAAAGGAATGCATTTTCTAAAGAGGCAAAATTACAAATAGAATTAGCTTCAATAAAACATATGTGACCCAGAATATTTGATATGTGAATGGAACTTTGAAAACAATGATGAAAATGACAATGAGAGACAAATACTGAAATAATGAAAAGACATTTACAAAAAAGAGAAATTGCAATAAAAAAAGAACTTGATGTTTTCTCAAAGGTTAGAACACAGCATAGACAATCAAGAAATAAAAAAGGAATACAAACAGTTTGAGTTGTGTGATATACAAATGCTTGAAAATCTACTCTTACAAATAGTCTTACAAAAAAATGAGTTTTAGCAGAGGATAAGCTTTTTGCTACTCTTTGAACTTCAGTTTGAAAAATGTTTATAGAAGCATCTTATGAAGTTGATACTTATAAATATATTCCAGCAAAAGAAATATTAATAAATGATACTATTTGATTTATAAGAGAATTACCTCCTAAATTAATTGATGCTTTTAAATCTACTTTAGAAGATTCAATAGAATCAGATATTTTATTACATGTTGTAGATTGTAGAGATCCTAAAGTTGATATAAAAATAAATGTAGTTGATGAAATTTTAGAAAATATTTGAGCAAATCAAAAAAAAATATATGTATTTAATAAAATTGATTGACTTGAAGAAGAAGAATATATTTTAAAAACTCAAATAAGAGTTGATTGAGTAAAACAAATAGAAGAAAAAATATATAAAAATAAAATAGAATATTTAAAAGAAAAATATTCAAAATTAAATCATATATTTATTTCTGCTAAAAATAAAGTAAATTTAGATGATTTAAAGAAAATTATAATTAAAGAACTAGGGTAGAAAATTAAATTCAATACTAAAAGGTTAAAAAAAAGAGGCTAAACGAATCTGGTTAAAATCCAGATTCTTTTTGTTTTTGTTTTTGAGACTCTATTTTTTATGGGGTAGTTTAAAAATTATAGTTTTTTTAGTTTTTTGTAGAGATATAGTATTGCTACATCTCTATTTTTATTTGCTCTAAACTTTTTTGAACTAATTCTTCACTTTCTAAAAATTCTTTATTTGCATTTTTTTCATCTCAAATATATGAAATAACTTTTTTTTCACAAAAATATTCAAGCATTTCAAATAATTCAGATTTATCTTCAATTCTTTTATAAAATTGATAAATAGGGAGGTATGG
>Ga0256827_10000029_pt1 | contig 70205 bp, 61 predicted proteins | sample CV84metaG_FD_185977 | JGI IMG/M metagenome (GOLD analysis project Ga0256827, IMG submission 185977) | Hydrothermal vent microbial communities from East Pacific Rise, Pacific Ocean - CV84 | ecosystem: Environmental > Aquatic > Marine > Hydrothermal vents | place: Pacific Ocean: East Pacific Rise... | reverse complement strand
GCCTTTTGTCTATTGTCAAGCTTATTTTGTTTTATTTTTTATTAGGGTATTTAAAAAAGAAAGGCTCTGCCTTTACTTTTTTCCACGGAAAACCTGCGTTTACTGAGCGGAGCTTGAAAGTAGCAGGGTTGAAGTGGCATATTAAAATATATATCGTTTATTTATTAGTTATCAAGTATCATATTTACAGTAAAATCAAAGAAATACTCAATGTCTTCGTGTTTATATTCTTTAGGTAATTCACCTTTTATAATAATCTTTTCTTTATAGAAATCATAAAACTTTAAAATGAATTGATATTTTATTAAATCTATATAATTAAGCTTTATCAATGTATCTAAAACTAAAGTTATGTCTGCCTTATTGTAGATATCTAAGTTTTCACCATTAGCAAGCATAGATTTTTTTATTTTTTTATTCTCTGCAGGAATAATACTCCATTTATTTAATACAAAAGCATCAATCAAGCCACTTAACTTAGCAATTAACATATCTGGAGCTAAAAACTGTATATCCATTTCTGGAAAACTCTCTGTTAAAAGCTCGCTATCTTCACTCCAGCCTTTAAACTCCTTACTTTTTAGGTTTACCATTGATTCAACATGTTCTTTTAGATTATCCCTTAATTTCATATACTTTTTATGAGTTATTCTTAAAGTATTTTTTAATAAATTAACTTTATTTTCCTGATTTAAGAAATCATTTCTCAAGGTTTTGACTTTTGATTCGAGTTCTTCATTTCTTCTCGCCATATATAATGCAGTTCCACCTAAAAAAGTAAGTCCACCATATTGAAGTAATTCCATTAAGTGCTTTTTAGCCATATTTCCCCCTTTTTTAATAAATAATCAAAATCATATATATAGAGTTGACACTAAGTTTTTTAAAATATTCACTTTTTTATTTAATTATCTCCTTTTTATAAGCCTCTTTCATAAAAGTAAACTTTATTAATTTGACATTTTACAAATACATAGTATAATACAAACATCTATTTGGAGTTGATATGTACTTACCCCTTAAAGAATTAACAGAAGGAAGAGAAGTTTTAAGCGATGAACTTACTTATGAAATAAAGAAATTTATACGAAAAAAATTAAATTTAGCCTTTAAGGCTTATATGGAAAGAAATGATAAATACAAACATCTTTCATTTAAACGAGCAAAAGTTAAATATATGATGGAATGGGGAATTGATGAATATACTGCTTATTATATTACAGAACCATTTAATGAAGAAATTGAATATGTAAAATTGAAAGCTAAATCTACTGGTGCAGAAATTCCTACAGAAAAAGTTATTTTCCCAAAAAGAGGAAGAAATATTCCCGAAGATAGCTTAATGAAAATTTTAGGCAATATGAATATTGACCCTACTTGGTTTTTTGTTGACTCACTTGGCTCGCCTGTAAGATTTATAGACCCAAAACTACCTAAAAATGAAGAAATTAAAACAGAAATTGCAGTGCCTGTTTATAGAGACTTAAAACAATTAACAGATTTAAACCCTTTAACTGTAGGTTTAAATAGGTCTGTATTAGATTTTTTAGGGCTAGGCTATATTAATTCAAATGAAAAACATCCAATATTTCAGTATTATAATTTTGTTTTTGCTAAAGTTAATAATTCTTATTACTTAACTGATTTATGGAATCAGGATTTAAAGGAAGATGAAAGCTTTTTAGTATATAAAAAGTCTGATATGAATTTTGAAGTACTTTCATATAAAGATGTTTTATTAAAAACAAATGAAGTCTTTACTTTAGGAAGAGTTTTGACTGTTTTAAAAAAACTGGTTGAAACAATATAAATTTAAAAAAAATAAAAATAAAAAAATGAAACTTTTTAAAAAAATGCTTGTCAATATCTTTGCTGTGAAGTTTTAATGTCAAATTTTAAAACAATATTTGACATTTACTTTATATTTTAGTAGTGTATTCTATTACTTTATTCAGTAAGTAGCATTGTTTGTTACTTACATATTATTTTTAGGAGTGATAAATGGGAAAGGAGAAAGGAACCTTTTTAAAAGTCGCATTGATTTGGAATGAAACAATTCTTAAGGAAGAAGCTTTTTTAAAGCCAAAGCCAATTACAATAGGTGAAGATTCAAAAGCTGCATTATTTACAATTTATTCAGAATCAGTTAAATTGGGTTCTAGTTTTAATTTACTTACACCAAAAGAGAATGGTAAATACGAAATTAGCTTAATTGATGGAATGGAAGGTGATATAAAAGTTGGTGATACAGAATATGACCTTAAGAAATTCATGGAAGAAAAATGTAAGAAAGTAAAAAATATTTACCATGCAACAGTTTCTCCTTTTGATTCAGGTAATATTGATATCGGAGAACAAACACTTTCTTGGGGATTTGTTCAGGAAATTGCTGTTGCATCAGGTGGAGCATTTAAGTTTGATAAAAACTTCGCGTTCTACTTACTAATTACTGCAATTATGCACATTCTTTTAGCTCTTTATGTTTCAGCAATGGAATCAGTTGATGATGAGCTATCTTTTGCAGATATTCCTGATAGATTTGCAAAGATGATGATTGAAGAAGCTGAAGAAGATAAGAAAGAAGATGAAGATAAAAAGAAAAAAGGCCGTAAAAACGAAGATATCGGTAAAAGAATGGGTGGTAAAGAAGGTAAAATAGGAGACAAGAAAACTCCTAAATATATTAAAACCAAAATTCCAAAAGCAAGAAGAGAGCTTATAACAAAAAGTTTAAAAGCCAGAGGTGTTTTTGGTGCTGTAAGTAATAGTGCATTTAATGATTTAACAGATGATAGTGGTCCAAATGTAGCAGGAAGACTTCAGGCATCATTTAACGGTACAAGTGGTGATGAATTTGTTGCTGGCCGTGGTAGTGGTGGTACTGGATTTAGAGGTACAGGTACTGGTGGTGGTGGTACTGGTTATGGTAGAATCGGTGGTACTGGAGATATTGATACTGGTGGAGGCCGTGGAACAAAAGTTTCTCTATCAAAAGGTAGAAAAGGCGAAAGAAAAGTTCCTAAATTAAGAAAAGGTAAAGCTAGTTTTAGTGGATTTTGTAAAAAATCTGATATACAAAAAGTTGTTAGCAAAAAAAGCCGTGGTATTCGTTATTGTTATGAAAAAGAACTTCAAAGAAGCCGTGGTCTTAAAGGAAAAGTTAAACTGGTATGGGTTATTGGTTTAAGTGGTAAAGTTGAATCAGTAAGTGTTCAGCAAGATACAGTAAAAAATGCAAGAATGAGTTCATGTTTAAAGCGTCAGGTTAGTAGATGGAAATTTAATAAACCACAAGGTGGAAAATGTAAAATTGCATATCCTTTTATCTTTACTGCTGATTGATAACTTCATAAATCAATGAAAATTGAATTAAAAAACCTTTCCTTTTCATATCAAAATAAATTTATAATTAAAAAAGCAAATAATGTATTTAAATCTGGTAATATTCATTTTATAAATGGAAAAAATGGAAGCGGCAAGACAACTCTACTTAAATTGATTGCAAAATTTTTAGCTCCTGATTTTGGAGATATTTTATATAATGATTTTACATTTAAAGATTTTAAAAAAAATAAAATGAATATATCATATATAACTCATCTACCTATGCTTTATTCCGAACTAACCCTTGAAGAGAACTTTAATTTTTTTTCTAAAATACATAATAATAAAGATAAGAAACTTAAAGATTTAAGAAAAGAATTTAACTTAATGCCCTTTAATGACATGCAAATAAAAAAATATTCAAGAGGAATGAAACAAAAAGCAGGAATAGCATTATCCTTGATAGCAGAATATGATATTTACCTATTTGATGAACCATTTTCTGGGCTGGATACAGAATCTCAGGAAATATTAATTAATTATATTACAGAATTATCGAAAAAAGATAAGCTAATAATGATGATTTCGCATCATATTGATGAAATTGAAAACAGTATTTATTATAATTTAGGAAACGGTAAACTTGAAATTAATAACTAATTTAATATTAATACATTTAAAAAATTCATTTAGAAACCCACAAAAACTACTATATTTAATGTTTTTTTCATTTTTAATTGTAGTAATTTTTGCCTTTTCCTTCGATTTATCTCCAAAATTGCTAAATAAAGTAACTCCAGGCATAATATGGTCTGTTATTATTCTGGGCTCAACAGGAATTTTATCAGAATCATTTAAAGAGGAAAGTGATAATTTTCTTTTTTACAGATTTTTATTATCTCCTATATCAATAACTACTTTGGTAATCACAAGAACTTTATCTAATATGTTAATAATTCTGACATGGGAATTTTTTATCATTTTTTTAACTTTTATATTCCTAAATTTCAATACTGATTTTAATATATATTATTTTATTTTAACAATTGTAACAGGCTCTATTGGCTATGTTATTCTCACTACTTTCTTTTCAGTAATAGTATCAGGAAGTAAGAATATTCTTATGTCTATAATTATTTATCCTCTTATTCTTCCATTATTAATGGGTGTTTTAAAGATGACATCTTTGATATTCTTAAATACAATTAATGATCAATTTTTCTTTTGGTTAAAGATAGTTATAGGTTTCGATATTATATATTTATCAATAATTATTATATTAACAGAAATTGTTTTTGAAAGTGATTAAGTTACTATTTCTTTTTCTTTTTTGATTTCTTCTTAGGTTTTGACTTTTTCTTCTTCTCAGTTTTGTTTTTAACTTCAGATTCAGATTTTTCAGTATCTTCTTTTTTAGTATCCTTTGAAATAATATCACTATCTTTTTTAGTAATTTCGTCTGGATCTTTTGCAATCTTTACTGATTCGGTAATAATATTACCAGATAAATCAAGCTTAACTGCTACAAGTTTACCATTTTCATGCTTCATCTTATAGTGTTTCTGTAGTAATTTTTCTTTATCTAAATCAGATTTGACAACAGAGTGATTAACTTTAGTTTCTTTACCACCTTGTAAGAATAAATCAATACCCTTAACTGCATTTAATCCATCAGCAATCGCAGAAATAGCATCAGCTGTTCTGTTTACCATATCACCACCTGAAAATACTTTCTTCATTGTAGTTTCATTATAACCATGAACTAAAATCCTACCCCAGAATGTATCAATTCCTTTTTTCTTACCACTCTTTTCATCATCCTGTGTTTTAAATAAATATTCATCAGGCAAAAAGCTGTAATCAGCCTGCTGACCAATAGCACCAATTAATGTATCAATAGGTAAAATCTTTTCTGAGCCTTCAATTTTCTTAGGTCTTGGCCTTCCACCTTTTCCATCGTCAACCATTTCAGCCATCACATATTTAATACCTGTAACTTTACCATTTTTATCAAGCATAACTTCTTCTGGAATTGCCTGTGGTACGATATGAATTCCTTCATCTTCTGCACCTTCTATTTCTTCCCAATCAGCAGGCATATCCTGAACTCTTCTTCTATATAATATTGTTACATCAACATTACCAAGTCTTCTTGATACTCTTGCTCCATCAATAGCAACATTACCACCACCAATAACAGCAACTTTCTTACCCACATCAATTTTTTCATCAAAATTAACTTTTCTAAGTAATTCAACAGCAGAAATCAAACCAGATTTTGCTTCCTTTTCACCTTTCAAGCCTAAATCATAAGGATCATGAAAACCAATACCAATAAATACAGCATCATAGGTATTCATAATATCATCAAACATTATATCTTTACCAACTCTTGTATTATAATGAATTTTAACTCCCATATCTTCCATAAACTTAACTTGCTTGTCTAAAGAATCAAGAGGAAAACGGTATTTTGGAATACCAGCCATTGTCATACCACCAGCTTTAGATAAGGCTTCATAGATTGTTACATCATACCCGCGAAGTCTTAAGTAATATCCTGCGGTTAAACCTGCTGGTCCAGCACCAATAATACCAACTTTCTTACCATTTAATGGCTTTGCCTCAACATTAATAATATCTCTGAAATCATTAAATTGTTCTGTTGTAAATCTCTTTAACCATCTAATAGCAACTGCATCACCTCTATTATGATAAACACATGCTGTTTCGCATTGACGAGTACAAACTTTACCACACATTTCAGGAAGTGGGTTATTTTCATATATAATATTTGCACTATCTTTATAATCTCTATCTGTAATAGCCTGAATATAATCAGGAATATGCATTCTGTCAGGACATGCAGAAATACAAAGTCCACATCCTAAACATCTAATAGATTCCATAAATGCTTCTTCTTCAGTATAACCAAGAACAACCTCTGCAAAAGTTTTTATTCTTGAAGAACCAGGAAGCTCTTTCATTGGTACTCTATCAAACTCAAGAAGTCCTTCCGTTCTATCTTCCTGATACCATGACTTTTCACCATCTTCAAGTACAGGTCTGTTTTCCTTTTCTATTTTTGATAATTCCTTTAAGTCATCAGTTGAATCTATTGAAACACCAAGCTCCTGAAGACCTGGTACATATAAAAACTTTTTAGGATCATCATCTATATAAACATAGTCTTTTGTTAATGACAGTGAACCAGATGGACAAACATCAACACATAATGCACACCAGCAACATCGTCCATAATCAACAACAGGACGAAATCCTGTATCTGCTTTATTTGGGTCAAAACCAACATCAACCATATCAATTGCATCATTTTCACAAATTGTTCCGCAGCTTCCACAACCAATACATGCATCTACATCATTATAATGTACTCCACGATATCTATCTGCAGTTTTTTTACTTTCTTTTGGATAATCTATTGTATGTGGAGCTTTACCTAAAAATTTTAAAGCAGATAATGGCCCAAGTATTCCTTTTATATCAATCATAAAATTACTCCTTATCTTTCCATTTCAGGCGGACAAACACCAAGTGAATTAAGAATAGTAGAAACATCTCCCAATCTTGAACCAGGTAATATTTTTTCCAAAAGCGATATTCCATGAACATAAGCAGGGCCACGAACATTAACTCTTCTTAGTTTTTCACTACCATCAGATGCCATAAAATAACCAAATTCTCCCCTACTTGATTCAAGTTTAACATAAGTATAACCTTTTGGGATTTTCCATTTGAATGGATTAGGAATTCTATTATAAACAGAACCTTCTGGTATTTTATCCATAATTTGCCTAATAATAGAAATACTTTGAGCAAATTCAGCTTTTCTTACTAACGCTCTAGAATAAATATCTCCACCTTCATAAACAGGAATTTCAAAATCAAGTTTATTATATACTTCGTAAGGCTCATCAATTCTAACATCATGTTTAATGCCAGTTCCTCTTAAAACAGGACCAACAACACCAGACTGAATAGCAGTTTCTTTTGTTATTATACCTGTTCCAATTGCACGCTTTTTGAAAACAGCATTTTCAAACATCAACTTTGTATAATCTTTCATTCTTGATTCAAGATAATTCATTAAATCAAGCATTCTGGTTTTAAATCCAGGAGGCAAATCCTTTCTTACTCCACCAGGCCAAACATACATATGATAAATTCTACCACCAGTTAGCTCTTCAAATCTATCAAGTAAATAATCTCTATCTCCAACAGTCCATTGTGGCATAGTATAAAGTCCCATACTTCCTGACTGGCCACCCATCCACAATAAATGAGATTGTAATCTTGCCATTTCAAGAATCATTACTCTAATCCACTTTGCTCTTTCTGGAACTTCAAGACCTGAAAGTTTTTCAACTGCTCTAGCATAATTATTTTCATTTACATCAGGTTCAGGTACACAAATTCTGCATACAATAGGAAAACTCTGTATATAAGTTCTTCTTTCCATTAACTTTTCAAATCCTCTGTGTAAATATCCTACATGAGTTTTTGCTTTAACAATTTTATTTCCTTCAACATCAAGTTCAATCATCATATTCCCTGTAATTCCAGGGTGCTGAGGACCTAGGTAAAGTTTAGTCGTTTTCATTTACTTATTCCTCCATTCATCATAATGTTCGGAGATAAATTCTCTTACAATTATTTTATCTTTTCTTTCATCTCTAAATTTAAAAGTCCTATTTGCATATTCAAGTGTATCAAAATCTCTTCTCATAGGAGGAAGGTCATCCCAGTCTTCCATGATAAATTCTTCACCCATTCTTGGATTTCCTTCAAAAAATACACCAAACATTTCATTTAATTCAATTTCATAAGTTACAACCTGTGGCCATAAACTAATAATTGATTGAAGTTTGGGATTATTTCTATCTACCTTTGTTTTTAACATTGCAACAATATTACCTTTACTGTATGAAGTAAGTATATAAATAACCTCAAATTTATTTTCTTCAGGCCAATCAACACATGAAATCATACTTAAATGTTCAAAACCCATAAAGTCTTTCATATTATTAACAACTGATACAATATCCTTAGGCTCTAAATCTACAATTAATCTTTGTTCTCCATCTTCTTCCACAGATATAATATCCTTGAAATACTGCTTCAGGAGAACTTTTATTTCAGTTAACTTTGAAAATCCCATATTTTTCTCCTACCTGTTATATTTATTAATTATATCGTAAGTCATACTCTACCTCTTGCAAAATGATTCGGAACAAATAACAAGTCACTTGTTTAAACATTTTTCTCCTACCAAATTATGCTTATCAAGTAAATTATCAAAACCATGTATCACCTCTTGCAAAATGATTCGGAACAAATAACAAGTTACTTGTTTAAACATTTTTCTCCTACCAATTATATTTATCAGGCATGTTTTCGCCGTTAAAACTTTTAATAATCTTTTTTTGGTTTTCTCTATACCATTCAAAGTTTTGTTTATATTTAATCCAACCATCAGCTGTTTTATTGCCAATTTTATCCTTTAAATAATTTAAACCTGAAATAACTGCTTCAGGACGAGGCATACAACCATTTATATAAACATCAACAGGAATATAAAGATCTAACTGCTTAATTGTATTATAGGAATCATAATACATACCACCATTTATTGTGCATGAACCAAATCCTATCACATATTTAGGATCTTGCATTTGCTCATAACTTCTAATTACTCTTTTAAGAGTTTTAGTTGATAAATAACCTGTAATAAGAAGTAAGTCTGCTTGACGAGGTGTTGCTGCTCCACCTATTCCCATTCTTGACCAGTCATATCTTGATGTCATTGTTGGTGCTAATTCAATTGCTCCACATCCTGTTCCGTAAGCCAATGTCCATAATGAGTTCTTTTGAGCCCATTTAGTTATTTTATTAAAGGCCATATCACAGGTAAAATCCTGTTCTAAATTTGGTCTGTTCATATCATCCATATTGGACACTCCATATATTTTAAAAAATTGCCATTGCCAAGCCAATAAATCCAATCAAGGTTGGCCATTTCCAAAAAAACAGTAAGGTATCTTCCATTGCAAATCTTGGAAATGACAAGCCAATAAAAAGAGGATATAGGTATAGTAAAAATATCTTTATTGCTAATACAAATAAGTTACTTGCACCACCAAAAAACAATCCAACAAGTAAAACCAGTTTTGCAACAACAAACATTGCATGACTGGTCATCATTATTGCCATAAATTTACCACCAAATTCACCCATTGGTCCACTTGCAACCTCTGCAGGAGCAGATGGATTATCAAAAGGCTGATTTCCCATCATTCCAAGCAATGCAAGCAATGCAGTTATACCTACAATTGGATGTTTTACTGCATTCCAATTTGCAATGCCACCTTGCTGATTAGCAATTATTACATTTACATCAGCTGAATGATTCAAAACAATTAACGCAATCAAAGCTAAAACTAATGGAAGCTCATAGCCAAGCATTCTTGTTAATCCTCTTGCAACACCAATTGCACCATTTGGGTTTCCACCCTGACCAACAGCAAGTGCCATTGCTAACTGACCAAATGTCATAATATATAAAATAGTAATTAAATCACCATTTTTACTATATAAACTTAAGTAACCAGTTCCATAAGGAATAAGTATTAAAGTAGATATAACACCGGTCATCATAAAAATTGGCCCTAATGTTTGCATAATTCCATGAGTTACAAAAGTCCTTTTGCTATACAGTTTTATAACATCAATAAAAGGCTGTTTTAAAGGTGGTCCGATTCTGTTTTGAACTCTTGCAGTTATTCTTCTTGATAAAGACATAGTTATAAAACCATATATTACACTACCAAGAATAACAGAGATGGTAACTAAAAGACGATATATTGAATCAGTACTCATCTATTCTCCTAAGATAAAAAGTATATTAAAGTAATTATTGTAAAAATCATTGTAAAAATAGCATAATGCTGGCCATTTCCAGTATATATTCTTCTTACAAAATCAGATAATGCAATAAATTCTTTTGAAATTCTTGTTACAAACCCTGTCATACTCCTTTTAAGTAAAGGATTTAAGGCATCTGATACAAACCCATAAAAATTATATGAATAATTTAATGGAGTCTCTCTTGTTACATATTCTCCAGCAGTATAAATATCAAGCTGGTCAACCTTATAAATTTTAGCTCTTCTTTGAAGATTGTAATAAATTACAGCAAAAATGAAGATTGCCATAACAGCAGAACCAAGATAAAAGGCATTCCAGTAACCATAGGAATTTGTAAAATTTGTATCAGTTATAGCTTTACCTAATTTAAAGGTTTTTATATCTATAAGGTTTAAAAATAAATTAGTGTATTTTATTAATAAATTTGGAAAGAATCCTAAAAATATCATTCCTAGTGCAGGAAGTATCATTGCAATTTGCATTGTTAAAGGTGCAGGCTTAACATCATCATGCTCAGGTTTTCTTTGGCCAAGAAATAAGTTATGAATCAATCTGTAAACATATAAAAAAGCACCTACACTTGCAAGCATTGTAATTGCTGTTGCAAAAACCATTTTCTTTTCAATCATTGCCTCATAAAGTAGCCACTTTGTTGCAAAACCACCTAAAGGAGGAATTCCAGCAAGAGTCATAATTGAAATTAATGTTGCGATAAAGGCAATAGGCATATTATTAATTAAACCACCCAATTCATGAAATTTAGTTTTTCCTGTTCTGTGAATAACAGCTGCAAGAACAATAAATAATGATGTCTTAAATAATCCATGAGTTACTACATGAAAAAGTGTAGCGGTTAAACCTAGTGTTGTACCTACTCCAATTCCAATAATCATATACCCCAACTGACCAACAGATGAATATGCAAGCATAACCCTTATATCTTCTGCCAGAATTGCTCTTAATGTTCCAAATGCAGCGGTAATTACTCCAATCCATACAAGAGTATACATGAAATATGAAGTTTGAAAGAAAGTTATATCTCCTGTTTTAGCAATTGCAAAACTTCCAATCGTTCCATATAAAAATATGAATAATCCATAAATCCCCATTTTACTCATTGCACCAGAAAAGAATGCAGTAAAAGTTAATGGAGAACGACTATATGCCCCAGGTGCCCATGTATGAAAAGGCATCGCAGCTGCCTTAATTAAAAAACCGATAGATATTGTTATAAGTAGTATAGTTAATTCAGATGGAGAAAATAAAGAAGCATTAAAAGAAGAGAATTTAAAATTATGAGTTTTATTATAAATAGTTAATATAGCCCATAATAATGAATAAGCTCCCATTAAACTAATAATAAAATATCTCAACCCAAATTTAAACCTTTCTTTTTCATCACTTTGAAGTATAACTAAAAATGACCCAATAGTCATAACTTCCCAGCCAATAAAAAATGACAACATATCTCTACTATAAACAAGTGCAACCATTCCTATAATTGTTAACATGAAAAATATATAGAAGAATGTTTCCCCACTCTTTTCCTTCATATAATTCCATGAAGCAAGTACTGCTAAAACAGCAACTCCTAGAATTAGTACAATAAAGAAATTGGAAAAGGTGTCAAATTTAAAATAAAATAAATGAGCATAAGAAAACTCTCTTTTTACAGTGCTTAAGGCTCCAAAATACTTTATAACAAGAGCAAGTGCTGATGATAAGGAAGCAATAAGTAAAATATTTCTTAATGCTCTGATTTTATAAAAAAGTATAGATGATAAAAAACCTAAACTCAATATAAGTGCAATAGTTCGTAAAATATTCACATTAACTCCTTAACTACCTAGTACTGCTGAAATATAAGACCCTACATTTGTTAAATCATTTGCAGCCTTAAACAAAATATCCTGAAATTTAATTAAAAACTGAGGAACAAGGCTAAATGCAATAACTGCAACAGCAAATAATATAACTGGAAGAATTTTATTAAATTTCATTGTTGATTCAAAATTTGTAACTTTCACACTATTATCATAGATTACAGCAATAAACTTTAAGTAATAAACAGCTTCAACAACTGTTGCAAAAAGTATTAGTGCAACTACAATTTGATGACCAGTTGACATTAACCCTGATAGAATCATCATTTTTGCCCAAAAACCAGTTAATGGAGGAACACCTATAAGAGCAATTATACTAAAAGCTACAATAAAAGCAGATACAGGCATTTTTTGTGCAATTCCTCTTAAATCAGAAATTTTACCTGTTCCTGAGATAGATGTAACCATATATGCTGTAGCTAAAAATAATATTCCTTTAAATATTGCATGGTTTACCATTTGGTAAATTCCACCTGCAACCCCTAAATTACTATATGATGCAATTGCAATTACAATTAGACCAACCTGGCCTATTGAGGAATATGCAAGCATTCTTTTAATATTTTTTTGCTTTAAGGCAGAAACTTCACCAATAATTAAAGTAATTACCCCAAGTCCAATAACAAAGTTCATTACAGAAACATCTGCTTTAAAAACAGTAAATAACACTCTAAAAAATACATAAATTGTAGCTTTTACAACTATTGAGCTAAAAACAGCCACAACAGGAGTTGGAGCAGCCTGATAAACATCAGGAACCCAGCCATTCATTGGAAACAATTCAGCTTCAATAGCAAGTCCAACAAGAAGCATTGAAAGAGCAAACATTTTAACAGCAGTTGGCACACTATCTATATTTCTGGCGATATCTGCAATATTTAATGTATGTGTTGAATAATATAAAACAGCTATTCCAATTAATACAAAGACAGATGCAAGTGAGCCAATAAGAATATATTTCATAGATGCTTCAAGGCTTAAACCATCTCTTTTATAAGCAGTTAATGAATATGCAGCAATACTTGTTATTTCAAGAAATACAAACAAGTTAAATAAATCACCTGTTGTAACAAGTCCAGTAACACCCATTAAAAGCAGAACAAATAACATATAGTAACGACTTTCAGCTTCTTTAACTGTATTTATTGTATACAAGGCAATCATTAAACCTACCAGCGAGATAAGTATTAATAGTATCACAGCCAAATATCCAATATATAAATTTATACCAAAAGGAGGTAAAAAACCACCTAATTTAACAATAATTGGTTTACCATTAGTGGCATTCAGGTGAAGTAATAGATTAATCGCAAATACCGAATTAAATGCCATTACAAGTATTGGAATATACTTAGGCCAATTTTTATTTACCATTGCTACTAAAGGTATTAAAAAAGCAGCAAAAAGAGGCAGTGCTATAATCAAAATTGCATAATCTACCATCTCATCTCCCTAATTTTAGATATGTCAAGAGTTTTATAGTGTCCGTATAGTTTAATAATAACAGACAATGATAATGCTGTAACAGCAAGACCAATAACAATAGCAGTAAGAACTAATGCCTGTGGAATAGGATCTATTACATTTGCAGGATTTATTTTTGCACTAGAGAATATTGGAGCACCCTTACCCTTTATATATCCCAGTGAAACCAAAAAGATGTTAACTCCCACATCAATTAAATTTATACCTATTAAAATTTTAATAAGATTCGTTTTTACCATTACTGCATATAAACCAATCATAATTAAACCAAAAGCTCCTACAAAATAAGAGTAATTGTAAACTGTCTCAATCCAATTCATTACCAATTCTCCCTGTAACTATCAACGACTGCTGTTAATTCACTGCCAACTTTAAAGCCAACAATAATATAGACTACAGGAATTAATCCTGCACTAAAAAGAGAATTAAAAACACCCATTGGAATTAAGTCTAATTTTAAAAACATACCAAAACCAAGTAAGCCAACAAGCCCAATTGTAATAAATGTCAATCCACTTAAACTTTCAATTGATTTAAATATAGTATGATTAATTTTAAAATTACTGTAACTTAAAAACATCATCAAATAAGCTGTTGCAATTATTGTACCTCCCTGAAATCCTCCACCAGGAGTCAAATGTCCATGTATAAAAACATATACTCCAAAAAGAAAGATCAAGGGAAATAATATTCTTGCAGCAGTTTTAACAATCAAGCTAGGTTCTCTTTCTGAAGACTCTTCATCATCATCTTCCTTTCTTACGATTGTCAAAATAACACCTAAACCAGTTGCAGCTAAAAATAACACAGTAACTTCACCTAATGTATCAAACCCTCTATATGAAACAACAATAGAAGTAATTACATTAGCCGAATTATTCTCTAGTTTATTATTTTCTAAATAATGCTTACCAGCAGGCTCTATTTTTTTTGAAATTGTCTTATTCTGTGTTTTAGCACCAATAAAATCATGGCCAAACTTAAAGCCTTTTATTGTGTTATATACATAAAATGTAAAAACTAAAAGAATAAGTGTTGCTATTATTTTTTTCATTTCTCCATCCTTTCTGTTTTACGGATAGTTAAAACAAATATATATGTAGTTAAACCTGTTCCAATTGCAGCTTCAGTTAATGCAACATCAGGTGCCTGTAAGAAATAAAATAAAAGACTTGCTACAAGACTTATAAAACCTGATACAATCACAGAATTCATTAAATCTTTATAAACAACTGTAAATATAGCAGCAATAAGCATTAAAGCAATAAGAAAAATTTGTAAGAGCATCAATACCATTATTCACCTCCCTTTTCTACTTCAAAAACTTCTGCATATTCATCAACAACAGTATCCTTCCATAACTTACTTTCTTTTCTATAAGCAGACCTTGCAAGTGCATGACTACTAACAGGATTTGATAATAAGATAAATAAAACGATTACAAAAGTTTTAGGCAACCAAGAAGGTTCCATAAAGCCAACCCCTAAAATCGAAAAAATTGCCCCAAAAGTGGTTGCTTTTGTTCCTGCCTGCATTCTATTGAATAAATCAGGAAATCTTAATATTCCTAATGAACCTAGAAGCAAAAAAGCAACTCCTATTGAAAGAAAACTATATCCAATATAATCCATTAACTCCTCCCTTCAAAAAATTTAGCCAAGGAAAGAACACCTATGAAACCTATTATTGAATAAGTTAAAGCAACATCTAAGAATATTGCCCTCTTCATATAAAGTGCTAATAAAACCATCAAAGCAGTTGTTATTGTTGTTAGTGCATCTAACGCAACTGCTCTATCAGGAACACTAGGTCCCTTTAATAATCTTATAAATGCTAAAAAGATAGCTAAGATTATTATACCTGTAAAAATTAAAAATGCTGTTTCATTCATTCTACAATACTCTTAATAAGGTTTTCAAAATTACCAACAATCATTTTGGTTGCTTCTTCTATATTTTTAGACTCTACATCAATCCAGTGAATATAAAAATACTCCCCTTCAACATCAACAGTTAAAGTACCTGGAGTTAAAGTTATTGAATTTGCAAGTAACATCTTACCAACATCTGTTTGCAAATTTGTTTTAATTTTAACAATACCAGGATTGATATTTAATCCAGGAGATAGAACTCTTTTCGCAACATCAAGATTTGCAATAAGCAATGCTTTTAAAAAAACTAATGAGTATATTACAACTCCAAAAATTCTTTTAGGAGAAAGCCATTTCAATCCCATATTACTTAATGGATATGGAGTAAGAAAAGGTATAATAATTGATAGTACTAAGCCTGTTGTAAGCTCTTGTATATTTAATGAACTTGTTAAGCCAAGCCATAGAATAAACAGGATAACAGACTCTTGTAAATAAAGAGAGAATCCTTTTTTCATCTATCCTCCTTTAAAATAGATATATCTATATAGTACAAAAAATACAAAATGTAAAACTTTTTTTAATTTTTTCTCAATCTTTACCAACTACTATAAGATAACTTAATAACAGTAGAAACTAAGCTGAAGATTGTTCACAGAAAATACATATTTAAGGGAAAACTATTTATTCCTTGACCTTTAAATTGCATATATATATAATTATTTCATCATTTGGAGGTTTTTATGAAATATTTTAGTTTATTTTTATTTATTAGTCTTTCTATATTCGCAGGAGAGAGTACTACCATTAATATGGGTGTTGGTCAGCAAAGAGTTTTGAATGTTCCTAAACTTCAAAGAGCTGCAATTGGAGACCCATCAGTTTTAGATGCAGTGCCAATTGGTGGAAATCAGTTGATTCTTACTGCAAAAAAACATGGTAGAACAACTCTTATTATATGGTCAAGAGGTGGGAAAAGAAAAACTTATTCAATACATATTAGTAAACTTGATCCTCAAGGAGTTGTAAAAGATGTTGCTGCACTTTTAAGTGATATTGAAGGCCTTAATATCAAAGTTGCAGAAAATTATATTATCCTAGATGGAGAAGTATATAGAGCAATTGATTATTTAAGGATTCAAAAAGTAATGAAGATATTTCCATTAGTAAAATCTTTAGTGGTAATAAGTCCTAATGCCAAAAAAGGTATTACAGAACAATTGAATATGATGTTTAGTGAAAATGGATTAAAAGATGTCAGAGCTAGTGTAATTGGAGACATGATATTTCTAGAAGGTTTTGTATCCGATGATAGAGAAAAAATTAAAGCACTGTCTATAGCTGAATCACTCGGTTTAAAAACATCCAAAAGCTATTCTAAAGAAAAGGAATCAAAAACTAAACAAGAATCTAATATGATTGCATCTTTAAAAGGTGATGATAATGATAATGAAGGCAACATTGGTCAGGAATTTATTGATTTAATTACAATTGGTCTAAGAAAGATGATATTACTAGACCTTGAATTTGTTGAAATCAGGAAAGATAATGGTTTAAAACTTGGTCTTGATTGGTGGAGTGTGGATACAAAAGGCAAGAAAATACTACAAAATGGTATTTCAGGTGCTGCAACAACATATACAATTGAAACCAATCCAATGACAGGAGAAGACATAACAAGAGGTTCTCAGGTAATATACTACCCAACCTTTAAAAATAGCTTTAGACTTATGAGTAATATCAACTTTGGTGCTGATTTAAACCTCTTAGCAAATGAAGGCTATGCTAAAATACTTGCAAAACCAAAACTTATTTGTGCAAGTGGAGAAAGAGCTAAATTTCAATCAGGTGGACAGATTCCGATTGTAAGTAAAGGACAGGACTCTTTCAAAGTAGAATTTAAGGATTATGGGGTATTACTTGAAATTGAACCAATTGCAGATAATGATGGAAATATCATCACTAAAATCAAAGCTGAAGTTTCAGAACCGGATTGGTCAAAAACAGTTCAGGACATACCTTCATTTATAACCAGAAAAGTAGAAACTACTGTAACTGTTCCAAGTGAATCAACAATTGTACTATCTGGTTTATTTAGATTTGACCAACAAAAATCTGTTAATAAAATAGCAGGACTTGGACATATTCCTATACTAGGTGAACTATTTAAAAATAGAAATTTTCAGGATGCAAAATCAGATTTATTAATTTTTGTTCATCCATCTATTGTTACTCCAGATTCAAATATTATTAAAAACATGATTAAAAAAATGAAAAGAAGATATAAAGCAGCAGGTGATGAAATTGGCTTTTCTATTTTTGATTAAGAGGTAATAAAAAATGATTAAAATCGTTATTAAAGATAAAATGGGAGAAAAAGATTTAAAGGAGTTTACTCAGAATAAAGTTATTATAGGTAGAACACCTGATAATGATTTGGTTTTTGATAGAAAAAATATATCAAAACACCATTCTGAAATAATCGTTAAATCAGGAAAATTATTTATTAGAGATCTAGGCTCTACTAATGGAACAGATGTAAATGATAAAAAGATAAATGGAGTAGTTGCAATCTCCCCAATGGACATAATAAAAGTAGGCGATTTTTATCTAAAAGCAAAATATATTTCATCAGGAGAAGAAGAAGAAGTTCAGGCTAAACCAACAAGAAAACGAAGAAGAAGAAAGGCGAACTTAGAAGAAATACCTGATGACTTAGGAGATAAAGGGCTTGATTTAGCTATTCCCAACCAAAAACAAGAAGTTAAAAAAGTTAATAAACTAATTCCAACGGGATTAACACCTGAACAAAAAGAATATATTAAAATTCAAAACGAAATACATGATAGACTAATTGATTATCTGGATTTAAGAAGACTAAATATTGATGAACTTGCAGATGATGATTTAAGAAATAAAACAGAAGATGCAATAAAAGATATTATAGAGCAAATGGATGCAAACCATGAAATACCTCATTTTATAAATCAGTTTGAACTACTTACAGATGTAATCCATGAAGCTCTTGGCTTAGGTCCACTGGAAGATTTTCTTGCCGATGAATCAATCAGTGAAATAATGGTAAATCATGCAAATCAAATTTATATAGAACAAGATGGTAAATTGACATTAAGCCCAAAGAAATTTAGCTCAAATAAAGCTGTTTTAGGTGTAATAGAAAGAATTGTGGCACCTATTGGAAGAAGAATTGATGAATCTTCACCAATGGTTGATGCAAGATTAAAAGATGGTAGTCGTGTTAATGCGATTATTCCACCTCTTGCATTAAAAGGTCCATCAATTACAATTCGTAAATTTAAAAAAGAAAAATTACAAATGAACGACTTGATAAAATTTAATTCATTAAGCAAAGGAATGGCTTTGTTTTTAGATATGTGTGTTAAGGCAAGAAAAAATATTTTTATCTCTGGTGGTACAGGTTCAGGTAAAACAACAACCTTAAATATTATTTCTCATTTTATCCCAGAAGATGAAAGAATTGTAACAGTTGAAGATGCTGCAGAATTACAAATAAGACAGCCTCATGTTGTTTCATTAGAATCTCGTCCACCAAATATAGAAGGTACAGGTGAAGTAAAAATCAGAGATTTAGTAAAAAATACTCTTAGAATGAGGCCTGATAGAATTATCGTTGGTGAGTGTAGAGGAGGTGAAGCACTTGATATGCTTCAGGCAATGAATACAGGTCATGATGGCTCAATGACAACAGGTCATGCTAATACTCCTCGTGATATGCTGTCAAGACTTGAGACAATGGTTCTTATGAGTGGAATGGATTTACCAGTTAAAGCTATTAGAGAACAAATTGCATCAGCTGTAGATATAATAGTACAAATAAAAAGATTTTCTGATGGAACAAGAAAAATTATAAAAATAACTGAGGTTAGTGGAATGGAAGTTGATATCATTACACTTCAGGATATATTTATGTTTCAACAAGAAGGTTATGATGCAAAAAATAAAGTCTTAGGAAAATTCGTTGCTACTGGATTTATCCCTAAGTTTTATGAAGAATTACAAAGAAAAGGTGTTCATGTCGATATGAATATTTTTAGATAGACAATTTAAGAGAGGTGCTAAACAATGTTTAACTTGATAGTTAGAGATATAAAAAACTATAGAGATGAGTTTCCTATAGATAATCAGGTTGTTGTTGTTGGTCGTGGAGATAATATTCACATTCAAATTAATTCTAATAAAATATCAAGAAAACAATTTAGAATTATTTCCAAAGGCCTAAAATTATATATTGAAGATTTAAATAGTGCAAATGGTACTTTTGTAAATGATGAAAGAATAGATAAGATTACTGTTATTACAGAGAATGATGTAATACAATTTGGTGATTTGTATGCACAATTAAATAATACTAATAAAATAAAGAAAAATTTTAAAATTGATGACATAGTAGAAGCTCTTATCATAGAAAGAGATAAAAGACTTGAAAAGCCATACTACAGACTAGTATCAAAAGATAAAAGGTACCCTGGATTAATTTTTGAAATGGAAGAAGGTATTACAACTCTTGGACGAACTTCTGCTTCAAATATTGTTATTCCAGATCAAACTCTTTCAAAAAAACATTTAAGGTTTAATAGAAAGAGAGATAAACTATTCATAGAAGATTTAAATAGTTATAACGGTACAAAAATTGCAGGAAGAAAATTACGAGAAAAAAAACAAGTTTTTGATGGGGATAAAATAGAAATAGGAGATGTAAAGTTTACAATATCCAGTAATATTGAAATTAAAAAAGATAATTCAGAAAAAAAGAAAAAACTAATTATAATAGCATCCATTTTTATCGTAATACTTTTATTAATCGTTGTATTTAGACCTAAAAAAGAAGTCAAAAAAAAGGTAATTAAGGTTACAACCTTTGAAGATGATGTTGTAAATAAAGAAAAAGAAATGAATTTAACATTAGCAAAGGCTCAGAAATATGCAATAAAAGCAGATTGGGACAAAGCAATAGAATACTGTGAAAAGGTTTTAGCAACAGACCCTGCTAATACTAATGCTCAAAATTATAAAACATCATATATAAATGAAAAAAAATATAAAAAATTCTTTATTCAAGGAAAAGAAGCATTTGATTTATTAAATTATGAAGATGCAATGACTTTTTTCAAACAAATACCTAAAAATACTTTCTACCGAGAAAAAGCAAGACTTCATGTTAGAGAAGCTAAGGAAGAATTAAAGAAAAAATATTTTGCAGAAGCAAAAGTTTTTTATAAATCAAGACACTACCTTGATACTTATGCTTCATTGAAAAAATTATTTAATGTTTCTGCATATCATTCAGGTGGAATGGATTTAAAAGCAAAAGTTGAGAAAAAAATGAAAAGGGCTCGTATTAAATTTAAGAAATTTGATATAAAATTAAATGATATACATGTTGCAAATACTGGTAATGTTAAAAGTAAAATCAAAAAAATATATCCAGCTAAAGAAATTGCAACTCCATTAGAATATTATGTTAATGGTGATATTGAATATGCTATTAAATACCTAAATAAAATATCTGTTACAAACAAATACTATATTAAAATAAAACCATTTCTTAAAACAATTAAACTTATAAAGGCAAAATATGCACTTGGTAATGGATGGATTATTAAAAAAGATTATCCAAAAGCTAGAATGGAATGGGACAAAGTACTTAGACTTGATAAAAGTTTATTAAAGGGTATTGATGTTGAATCAAAGTACTCTCAAATGATTAAAAATCACCTTAGTGAAGGCTTTTATGAACTTGGGAAAAAAGCTTATAGAGCCAGAATGTATAAGGCTGCATTTATTAAACTAACTGAATCATTAAAATATAATCCTCAAAATACTTATACATTATCAGAATTATCTAAAATCAAAAAGAGAGCTGAAAGATTATGGACAGAATCATTGCAACTAGAAAAGGCGGGAAACAAGAAAGCATTTAATAATTGGAATGAAATAATAAATATGACAGCAGAAAAAGACGAACTTCATAAAAAGGCACTTGATAAATTAAACAATGCTGCTGAATAATTTTATTTAAAAATAATTTCTTCTGAAAATAATTTTATATCTTCAATTGTTTTAACTTGATATATATTCTTTATTACTTTTTTATATAATTTCATATTACTATCAGAAGTGTCCCATAAAAATTTATTTTCTGGATTTAACCAAATAATATCTTTAACTTTTTTTTGAATTTGAATTAAATTCTTAAAATCTGCTGGAAAATAGTTATTTCTGGCATCACCTATGATAATGAATATTGTATTTTTATTTAAAATACTTGTATATCTCTCAGAAAAAAGTTCAAATGAAGAATTATAATCACTATTTCCTCCTTTATTTTTAATACTACTAATAACCTCATTAAAAGAATTATCATTATTAAAATATTCTGTAATTTCTTCTATTTCTGATACAAAAGTGAAAGTTTTAATATCATTAAAAAATTTATTTAATGAATAAATAAAATATAAAAGTATCCTAGAATACTTTATAACTGAATCTGATGTATCTGCAAGAATAATTAAATTTCTCTTTTTTATTTTTTGTTTTTTATAAATCCTTTTCAAAGGTATTTGATTATAAGAAACTGATTTATGTAATGTTTTCCGTATATCAATAATCCCATTACTTGATTTTTTATATCTTTTAGTTTTCGTTTTATTTAGTTTATCTGTTATATTCTTAGCAATTTCTTCTAAAGTATTAATTTCTAAATTATTGATATCAATTTCTGTATTAGTTTTTATTTTATGCTCTAATACTTTTTGCTTCAGACTAATTCTTATTTTTTTTTTAAATATCTTTAAGTTATTCATAATTTTATTAATTATTATATCAATTTCTAAACTATCAGCACCTTTATTTAATAATTCTTTTTTAAATATTTGAATATCATCTTCTAAGTTCTCTATATTTAAAGAATTCTTCACCTTATTAAATGAATTTCCTATATTATTAATATCTATATTATTTAAATTTGAAACAGCAAGTCTTATTAAACGATTTAATTTATCTTCATTACTCAGTATAAAGTATTTTAATATCGAATTATAATCATATTTACTAAGTTTATATGATGACAAAATGGAGTTTATTACAGAACTATTAATAGAGCTATTTTTATCACTATAAATTATATTTTCCTTTTTTTTAAAATCAGTTGTTTTAAAAAAAATATCAAATAAATAATTAAACCTATCAAAATCAAGTTCATTTTTAACTATAATAGAGTAAAAAGCTGAAAACAACTGATTTTTATCTGTAATATCAATAAAAGAGATAGATTTCAATATCAAAATCTTTTCTACTGTATTAACTTTAAAATTATTATTTTTTAAAAATAAAAAGAACTCTTCTAATAAATTATCCAACCACACGATTTCGGCCTGTTCTTTTAGCCTGATATAACTTTTTATCAGCCAAGGAAATTAATTCCATCGGAGTAAATATAGAAGGAGTTAAACTTGAAACACCAACACTTATTGTAATTGGAATAATTTTACCTTCAAAATGAAAAGTAGAACTTTCAACTAATGACCTAATCTTTTCACCTAGATTAAGAGCTGCAATTCTTGTTGATTCAGGCATAATAATAGTAAATTCTTCTCCACCATATCTTGCAAGAAATTCTTCTGTCCGAACTGATTGTTTAATTATTTTTGACATATGCTTTAAAACATAATCACCTGTTAAATGTCCGTAGGTATCATTTACATTCTTAAAGTGGTCAATATCAAATATTATCATTGCAAGAGGCCTATTATACCTTTGAGCTCTGTTAAATTCTCTTTCTAAGTTTTCTAAAAAAGCTCTTTTATTATAAATTTCTGTAAGACCATCTACAATAGTTAGGCGATAAATTTCTTCAAAGTAATTCGCTTCTAAATCATTACCCATAAGGAATTTATATATAGTACTTCCAATTTTAATAGTAACACCATCTGTTAATTCTACACCTCTTTTTACAGGAATTTGTCTATCTTTAACATAAGTTCCGTTTGTTGAACCAAGATCTTTTATATAAACTTTTATATCTTCTGAATAAGAATCTTTTTTATAAATCACTGCATGATTTCTTGATACTGCATTAGAGTCAATAACTATTTCATTATTAAATCCCCTGCCAATAGTTGTTTCATCTTTATCTAAAATAACTTTACGACCTTTATTATCTCCATAAATTTCTATCAAATAAAAATTAGTATTTTTTGAAGCATTACCTCCAAAATGACCATCATTCGTTTCTATTATCGCAGTCCGTTCTTCAAAATCTTCGTACATATAAATCCTAATAAAAATTAAAACTTAATTACATTATAATTTTTTTTGATTTAAAAAGCAAATCTTTACAATTAAATTTAATTTTTATTTACAGAATTGAATACTTCATAAAATTGACAGCTAGTTAGAACTTGTATATTATAAAAAAGATTTATTGAACGATAAAAATAAATAAAAGGATTCTATGCTTGTTGATATAACAAAAATAATAAATAAAAACACTTTTATATATCCAAATGATCCACAAACACAAATTCTAGAATATTATAATTTAAAAAATGATGGATTCAGATTAAGTAAGCTTGAAATAGGACTTCATACTTCAACACATATTGATTTTCCTTCACATTTTTTGAAATCAGGTAAAACAAGTAGCGATTTTTTAGATATCAATCATTTTACAGGTAAAGTATTAATTATAGATTTAAATGACTTTCCGAAAGACTTAAATATGGAGATAAATACTATATTTATAAAAACCAAAAACAAGCAAAACACTTTTCTTAAAACATATAAATCAATAAACAACAAAAACCTTGAATTTCTAATAAAAAATAAAATTAAATTTATAGGAACTGATTTTTATACAATAGAACCTTTTAACAGCAAAGATTTTTACTTTCATAAGGAATTACTCAAAAACGATATTCTAATAATTGAAAATCTTGATTTATCAAAAGTTAAAAATGGAATATATGAATATTTTATCTTTCCCATGAAAATTGAGAATGTTGAAGCAAGTATTTGCAGAGTTGCAATAAGGAATTAAATTATAGAGTTCTTTAAATAAAGATAAAAACTTAACTTTACCATCAAATTATGATAATGATTATTAGTTTATTAAAGTTGGAGAGTATAATGAAAGGTGCAGGTGGAACAGATGGTGGTATCGGGCAATTTATTGTTGGAGTAATAATGCTGATTGGAGGAGTTTATATGTTATTAAACTCTATTCAGGTCACATATAACTTCGGGGCAAGGCTATTTGGATTTGGTGATTATGGAATAACCAGTGGAATGATAATGATACCTTTCATGTTTGGTATTGGAATTATTTTTTATAACAGTAAAAATGTAATCGGCTGGTTTCTTGCAGGAGGCTCACTTGTTGCTCTTGTTTTTGGAGTAATATCATCAATTAGATTTGTATTTAACAGGATGAGTGCTTTTGATTTGATTGTAATACTTGTTTTAACTGTTGGGGGACTAGGAATATTACTTCGTTCTTTAAAATCAAATGATTTAAAGGAAGAATAATTTATTGTGCAATAATATTAAAACCATCTAACTTAAGTTGTGATTTGTTTTCATAAAAATTTTTATCTTTATAAAAACCTGAAAACACAAATGGATAATATAATAATTTATTATCCTGAACAATAATTATAAAATCATTATCTTTAAAAATAACATCTCTCAAATTTGATAACTTAAAGCTAAGCAAATAACTTTCATTCTTTACATTCCAGAATTTTAATGTATTATCATCAGAAATAGTAATAAAATTCTTTTTATCTGGAGATACTTTTAAAAAAGTAGTCCAATCTTTATTACCAATAAATGTTTTTTCTATTTTAGAATTATTAACATTCCATAGTTTTATAATTTTACCTCTTCCAGATGTTAAAACTTTATTTTTCTTAGTGAAATGAACAACTGTTTCCCAGTTTTTATTTTTTAGAACTTTATATAACTTATTCGTTTCCAAATTCCAGATATCAATATTTTTATTTAGACCAGAAGAAGCTAAAAATCTGGCATCATCACTCAAAGACATAAAGTTTATTTTTTTAATATTATTTGATATTAATTTATTAACAATAGTATTACTTGATAAATCTAATAAATAAATATTTCCAGATGATGTACTTACAGCCAAAATATTTTTTCTCAAAAAAAGTAAGGATAATATAAACTCTTTATTATCCTGAAAGTAATCTTTTCTAATTATCTTTCGATTTTTTTTATCTATAACATACAATAATATTTTATTATTAAAGGTAGTTGCAAGAGATTTACTGTCTTCAGAGAATACGGATAATTTTTCACCTATTACACTTCTAATTAACTTATGACTTCTAAAATCATATAACAATAATTTATTATCATCTCTCAAAACAGATAAATATTTTTTATCATTTGATAAAGCAATACTATCTATTGCTATTTTATTATTAATTTTATATTCATACTTGTCATTTATATTAAGTTTCCAGATCTTTATATCTTTATTAAATGAGGATGTAAAAATATTTTTATTAGTTAAAGCTAAGGCACTATAGGCGGTTAATTCGTTTATTTTCATTCTAGATAAAACTTTACCTGTTTCTGTATCCCATACAGTTAAAAGCTCTCTTATTCCAACAAGATATTTTTTATTAAATAAACCCATTGAGACCTTAAAATTTTCATGATTTTCAAATTCTCTTATAAATTTACCTGTAATTAAACTCCAAACCTTAATTTTACCATTTTGAAGAGATACAATAAGATTTTCATTATTATTAAATAATGAAATAGCTCTAATACCACTATTTATCTCTTTTAATTCAAATAATTTTTCTTTAGTTTTAATATTCCACAAAATTATATTATCTTTAAAATCAGAGGTAATTAATAATTCATTATCTTTATTTTTAGCAATAACAACATCAAAAACAATACCTTTATTAGTAGGTATTCTTGTTATTTCATCTAGGGTCAAAGGGTTTCTAAAAATAATATCCTTTCCCTTACCTGATGTTATTAAATATTTATCTTTAAAAGAGTATCTTGCAATATAAATCTGTTCTTCAATAGGAATAAACTTCTTAATTATTTGTTTATTCTTTTTAAAATTCCATATATGGATATATGATTTCTTTTCAACAACAACTAAATTCTCACTGTTTTTTGTAATATCCACAGAAATAATAAAACTATCAAATTTCTTCTCAAATACCTTTGTGTAATCTTTCAAATCCCAAACATTAACAAATCCATCCCGCCCTGCAGAAATAAGATACTTACCATCTTTACTTGTTACTAATTTATAAATATTTGAACTATTTTTAATTACTCCTTTAAACTCAAAATTAGCTTCTGTATTAGCTTGATAAAGAACTGATTTTGCTTCTTTTAGAATATCATTAATTTTAGTATCATTATTTTCTTTACCTTTAGAGGCATAAGAGATAAGCTTAGATGCATAAATTTCTGCTTCATTAATTCTTTTTTCATTAATTAAAGAAAGTGATTTTTGTAATAATGATACCGAATAATTATAAGTTGCTTCCCTATTTGCCTTTTTCTCCTTTTTGAGAGTTATCTCAAAGTTTTTTATAGCTCTTTTCTCCTTTTTATATGAATTGAAAACTAATATAAAGGATATTACCAAGGTAATAAAAATAATTATTATGGATGCAAATGCTACTGAATTACTCTTTGCAGTCTTTTTAATTATTTCCCAAAAGGAATAATGATATACCATTACCTTGTCACCAGATAAATATCTTTTTATTTCTTCAATTAAATCACTAATATCACGATATCGTTCTTCTTTGTTTTTTGCCATTGCTTTTTTGGTAATAGCAATTAAGTCTTTAGGAATTTCATCATTAACTATTGGAAGAGGTTCTTCGTTTATTACCTTTTTCAATCTCTCTGACACCGAATTAGCTTCAAATGCAGGTCTAGCAGCTAAAATATAGTATAAAACAGCTCCCAACGAATAAACATCTGACCTTTTATCTAATTTTTCTCCTTTAGCTTGCTCTGGAGACATATATGAAGGAGTTCCTACAATTGAACCACTAATTGTTTTATCACTTTTAGTATCATATTCACTTACAATTATATTTAATACAGAATCATCAATATTAATATTTCTGGCTAAGCCCCAATCTAATAAAATTGTTTCACCAAATTTATCAATCATAATATTTTGAGGTTTTATATCTCTATGAATAATATCTTTTTCATGAGAATATGCTATTGCATAACAAATATTTAAAAAATTTGGTAATAAACTCAATCTATCTTTAACTGATTTTTTATCTTTAACTAAATTAGAAAGAGTCTCCCCCCTTATTCTTTTCATAGAATAATACATTTTACCATCTTCTTTCTGTCCAACTTCATAAATTGGTATAATTGAAGGATGTTCTAACTCTGAAGTAAGTAAGGCTTCTCGTAAAAAACCAAGCTCCTTTTTTTTATGATTTTTATCACCTTTATTTGAAATAAGCTCCTTTATTACAATATTCCTATTCATAAAAGTATCAAATACAAAGGTAATCTTTCCCATTCCTCCTTTTATTGATTTATCACCATAAAGATAACGACCTTTAATTTCTTTTAAAACTTTATCCTTTTTAAATGTAAAACTACCTGTAGCTTCGTCTATTAAATTCTCATAAACAAATTCATCACCTAAGGTTTCATAAGTTTTTGATTTTTTTTCATTAGCTAGTTCTTCTGCACTAATTTCTTCTACACTAATTTCTTCTACACTAAGCTCTTCTACACTAAGCTCTTGATAAACAAGTTCATCATTAAGTGATTCATAATCTTTAACTTTATTCTTATTAGATTTTTTTGGGATTTCATTATCTTTAATCAAAAATTCTCTCCTCTATACTATTTTAAGTATAATATATAAGCGAAGGAATATTCAAGATTTTCGATATTATATTTTCTTTAATGTGAATTTATTTATTCTAAAAAAGAAACAAATTTTTAATTTGGTTACTTTTTTGAGCGTAAAAGATTTAAGCTTTGGAGCTCTCCTTAGGCTTATCACTAAACCACTTATAAAGTGATGGAATTACAAGCAAAGTTAATATTGTAGAAGTAATTAATCCTCCAACCACAACTGTTGCAAGTGGCTTTTGAACTTCACTCCCTGTACTTGTTGATATTAAAAGAGGAATCAATCCAAGACCTGTTGTTACCGCTGTCATAAGTACTGGTTTAATCCTTCGTTTTGCAGCTTCTATACTGGCTTTATTCACTTCCATTCCTTCACTTACAAGAGTATTCAGATAAGTAACAAGTACCATTCCATTTTCAAGTGCTATTCCAAATAAAGCAATAAAACCAACCGTTGCAGGAACAGACAAATTCTGCCCACTGACCCATAAAGCAACAACTCCACCAACTAATGCAAGAGGAATATTTAAAAGTATAAGAATGGTGTTTTTAATATTGTTAAATGATAAAAATAATAATAATGCAATAATTAAAAGAGTAATTGGAATAACCACTGAAAGCCTTTTATTTGCTTCTTGCTGAAGTTTAAATTGTCCACCCCATGCGGTAAAATATCCAACAGGAAGGTCAACTTCTTTATCTATTTTTTTCTGTGCTTCTGCAACAAATGAACCAATATCTCGGCCATCAACATTACATTGAATTGTGATAAATCTCTGATTATTCTCTCTTGTAATTTGCCTATAACCACTTACCTCACTAATATCTGCAATCTCTTTTAATGGAATATTAATTCCTTCTTCAGTTTTGATAATTAAATTTTCAATAGCCTCTTTATCCTTTCTTTCTGATTCTTCATATCTAACAAAAATATCAAAAGATTTAACTCCTTCAAATATTTTACCAACACTTTCCCCTCCAATTGCAATTTTAATTGTATTTTGAACTTCTTCCATGTTAATACCATATCTTGACATCTTATCTCTATTAGGAGTTATAACTAATTGCTCTGCTCCTGCAACTTGATCTACTTGTATATCCTGAGCTCCTTTAACTGTTTTTAGTAATTTTGATATTTTATCTGCATTTTCTTTTAATTTACCTAAATCATCACCAAATAACTTTACAGAAAGTTCAGCTTTAACTCCCTCAAGTAATTCATCAATACTTGCCTCAATAGGCTGTGAAATATTTACAACAACTCCAGGAATTCCTTTTAGTTTCTTTCTAATTTTCTCCTCAACTTCTTCCTGAATATCAGAATCAACAATTCCACCTTTATCATCAAGTAAAACATACATTTCAGCACTATTAACAGGATCACTATGTGCCCCCACTTCACCACGCCCAATACGAGTTACAACTTTTTTAATTTGCTTTATTGTTAAAAGCCTTTTTTCAACAAGAGTTGTAATTCTTATACTTTCCGTAAGGGCTATTGAAGGAGAAAGCGTTAATCTAACCATAAGATTACCTTCTTTAAGTTCGGGTGTAAACTCTGTTCCAAGTTTAGTAAATAAAAATCCCCCAAGGAGAAGTAAAAATACTGCTAAAACAACAGACAGTGCCCTAAATTTGATGAATAAGAATAAAAATCTACCATAAATATTTAATAATCTATTTTTGAAATTAGCAATAAATGAATCTTTAACTTTTTCTTTTTGGGCTTTAGGGGTCTTCATTAAAAATGAGGAAAACATTGGAGCAAGTAAAACAGCAAAAATAAGTGAACCAAGCATTGCAAAAACAATAGTATATGCAAGAGGCTTAAATGTTTTACCTTCAACACCTTGTAAACTAAATAAAGGGATAAAAACAATAATAATAATACTAATTGCAAAAACAACAGGCTTAACAACCTCAAAAGAAGCATTCATTATCATTCTAATTTTATTTTTACTAGTGTTTTTTTCCGTATTTTCTACAATTCCTTCTCTTAATTTTCTGTCAATATTTTCAACAACAACAATAGTACCGTCAACCATCATACCAATTGCAATTGCAAGTCCTCCAAATGACATAAGATTTGCAGAAATTCCAAAATATTCCATTCCAATAAAAGTAAAAAGAACAGAAAATGGAATAGCAATAATAACTACCAAAGACGGCCTTATTGAACCCATAAATAAAAACAGAACAAGCATTACAAATAGTATTCCTTGCAATAGTGCACTTGTTACAGTATTTACAGAGGCCTGAATTAAGTCTTTTTGCTGATAATAAGGTACAATTTTAACACCACTAGGGAGCATTTTATTGATTTTCACTATTCTTTTTTCAACTCTGTCAATTACCGTTGATGAGTTTTCTCCATAAAGCTTAATTACCTGCCCTGCAACAACTTCTCCTTTACCATCTGAAACCTGTACTCCTCTTTTTATTGCTGCTCCTATTTTAATATTTGCAACATCTTTTAAAAATACAACTCTTCCATCATAATTTTTTATTACAATATTTTCTATATCTTCTTTGTTTTTAGCAAGCCCAACAGAACGAATCATTAATTCTTCAGAATTTTTCTCTAAAAACTGAGCACCAATATTACTGTTATTTTTTTTAATTTTTTCAACAATATCATTAATAGTCAAATCAAACTTTAACAAAGCAGGTGGATTTATTACTACCTGAAATTGCTTTTCATCTCCTCCAATTCCTAAAACTTCAGTAACTCCTTTTACAGTTTGAAGATTAAATTTAACTATCCAGTCCTGCATTGTTCTTAATTCTTCAAGACTGTATTTTCCTGTTGTATCCTCAAGATAATAAAATAAAATCATTCCCATTCCTGTAGAAATCGGCCCCATTTCTGGAGTCCCAAAACCCTCAGGAATATTCTCTTCTGCTTCTTTTAGCCTTTCTGCAATTAATTGTCTTGCAAAATAAATACTCATTTCATCTTTAAAGTAAATATTTACAACCGACAAACCAAAATTTGAAACAGACCTTATGTTTTCAACTCCAGGAATCCCTGCAACAGATGATTCAACAGGAAAAGTAATATATTTTTCAACTTCCTGAGGAGCAAGTCCGTCTGTAAGTGTAAAAATTTGTACCAGATTAGGTGATACATCAGGAAATGCATCAATTGGTAATTTCTTATATGAGTTATAGCCAGCAGCCATAATCATTATTGTTACTACAAAAAGCAACAATCTATTTTTCAACGAAAATCTTATTATATTATTTAACATTTTATCTCCATATTAATGGCTATGTCCTTCACCAAATGACCCTTTTTGCAATTCTGATTTTATGCTAAATGAATTTTTCTTAACATAAATCATTCCCTTTTTTAATCCTGATAAAATCTGAATATTTTTACTATCTGATTTACCAAGTGTAATTACTGTTGGCTCAATTCCATCTTCATCTTTTGTGAAAACAACAGTATTTCCTTCAAATTTTTGAATTGCTCTTTTATCAACAATGATTTCAGCATGTAATGATTTAACTTTTACATATCCAACAATAAACATTCCTGGAAACCATTTTTCATTTTCATTATCAATAATAACTCTGGCTGTTGCTGTACGGGTTTTTTCATCAATAAAAGGTGTTAAATAATCTATTTTCCCTTCAATAATTTCATTATTGTTACTATTTCTAATTCTAATTATTTGACCTATTTTTATCAGTGTTAAATCATTTTGATACAGAGTTATATTTACCCATACAGTTGATAAGTCAGCAACAGTAAAAATATCTGTTTCATCTTTTATATATTCTCCAATTGAGATATGTTTTTGAGTAATTGTTCCTTCAATAGGAGCTTTTATTATATAATTACCCAACGATTTCCCTGATTTAATATTATTTATTTGGTAATTAGATAAACCAACTGCAAATAATTTATTCTTAAACATACTTAATTGAATTTCAATTTCAGATAAATTATTTTTTGCAAGTAAATATGACTTTTCAGATGTAATTCTTTTTTTCCACAATCTTTCTTCTCTTTCAAAAGTTGATTTTATTAATTTTCTTCTTTCTTTTATACTTAAATACTGTGATTTTAATTGAGCAAGCTCCTTACTTTCAATTAACGCGATATTTTCTCCTTTTTTTACCTTATCACCAAGGTTTTTATATACTTTTTTTACTTTTCCTGATATTAGTGGAGTGATATGAGTAACATTATTTTGATTAAAAATAACTTCACCAGTAACTCTTTTTTCAATATTTATTTCTCCACCTTTTACAGTATCTAACTGAATATCAAATTCCTTTAATTCAGTATCCGTCAATTTTACAATATCTTCATCATGACCCTCATGATTTTCTCGTTGAGACGCACGGTCGTGCGTCTCTTCTCCCAATAATCCAGCAGTCAATAATATCATCATTATAATTATATATTTTTTCATTTTATTCTCCTATTTTAATAAATAATCTATTCTTAATTTTAGTAAATTAAATCTACTTAACTTTTTGATATACAGCTCTTCAATACTGATAAAAGTTTTTTTGGCATCTAATAAGTCAAGATATTTAAATTCTCCTTCCCTATAGCCTTCTCTTGCAAGTTCTAGAGATTCTTTAGCCATTGGAAGTACATCATTTTTTAGATTACTTAATTCTTCTTTTAATATTTTTAATTCATTAGTAAATCTACCTAACTCTTCTTTTAGTTTTAATTTTACAGAAGTAATTTCAAGTTTATTTCTATCTATTTTAAATCTACTTTCTCTTATTTTTGCTTTATTAGAATTAAATAATGGAATTGGCATTGATATGGCAAATGTAAACGAATAATCACCAAATTCCTGATATCTATTTGCCCCAAGTTTAAAAGTTAAATTAGGAATTGAGTTAGCTTCTTCTAGTTTTAAAAATTGTAAGCCTGATTGATATACAGATTCTTTTATTTTAATATCAATATTCTCAACTTTATTTTTATTATTTATCTCCAGATTTGTTTCTAATTCTCCTGCAATATTATCAAATTTTAAATCTTTATCACCAATTACAATAAAGAGTAGTTTTTTTAATGAGTTAATTTTATTTTTATTTGTTTTAAGAGCAATAATAGAATTTCTTTCGTCTATTTTGGCTTTTATTACTTCTAACTGTGATATCTCTCCACTATTTTTAATATTTTCTACTGTTTTAAAAATATTTTCTGATATTTCTTTATTTTTAATTAATAAAGTTTGTAATTTTTTGAGAGTTAGTAATTCTAAAAAGATATTTTCAATTTTATATTCCAGATTTATTTTTTGTTTTTTTAACTCCAAAGCGATAGTCTTCGTTTCTGAATCAGCTAAATCTATTAATTTACTATTTTTACCATTAAGTACAATTTCCTGTGAAATTGATAAGCTAACTTCACTATTTTTAAAACCAGAGTAACCTCCTGTACCAAGAAAATCAGATGTTTCAACTTCAATTTCTGGGTTTGGATACTGAGAATTCGCAATTCCTGAATTTTTTTTAATTTCAGCATTTTTTTTAATTACTTTTAATTCTGGATTATTTTTAATTGCGAGTGATACAGCATTTTTTAATGTTAAATCATTTGCAAATATTCCAAATGATAATAAAATCATTATTATTTTCATATTTTCTCCATAAAAATTTAATAAAATATAGGGGGGCTTTTAGCTTTAGGATATTAGGCATCGTAGCAATGCTACATCGCCTAATATCCTGAGCAATAGCCTATTTTATTAAATTTTTATGTGAGTATTACAGTTGTTCTGATATTTTCCAGGATTTGATTATATAATATTATTTTATTATAATTAATTTTTTTTCTGAGTTCATTTTTTAATGAAATTTCATATTTATAATTAAAATCAAAATCAATTTGATTAATAAACTTAATTGTTTTATTTATAAATTTTAATTTATAATTTACTTGATATGTTTTTACAAAAGAAATTTCATGGTCATCACAACTATCATCTTTAATTGAATCATCATCTAAAGAATGATGATCACAAATTTGTAAAGGTTTTTCTAATTCAATTCCATCTTTTGAAATACATAATACAGAACCTTCTTGATAATTACTCATTGATAGTAAAAATGTAGAAATAAGTATCAGTATTATTAGTTTCATAGGCTCCAGAACAAAAACTACCTTAATCATATCGCATTAGTAGGATATAGTCAAGCTTTTATAGTCATTCCTTCAATTATTTTTTGTAATTCTTTAAGTTGTATTGGCTTTTGTAAATTCGTATAAAAAGGTGGAGTCCTATTTAAGTCGTCTGGAATATTACTTCCCCAACCAGTAACAACAATTACTTTAATTCTATCAAAATATATTTTTCTGATTTCATTAATTAACTGCCAGCCATTCATATTAGGCATCCCAATGTCCGTAATTACTAAATCATATTCTTCTTCCTTCAAAAAATTTAAAGCTTCTATTCCATCTTTAGCAGTTTTTCCTCTATATCCCATTAGATTAATATATTTTATTCCAACATCCCTAATCATTTCTTCATCATCTACCCATAAAATATTAAGTTTTTTATTATTTTTTAAAACTTTATTATTTTCTTTCATATTTTTTTTGAAGTTCTCTTTCTTATATTTAGAAATAGGTAAAAGAATTTCTACTATTACTCCATTATCTGTATTTTCTAAAATAGAAACTTTTCCAGCATGCTCTTTAATAATATTATAAACACCACTCATTCCAAGTCCACGCCCTAGCTCAAATCCTTTTGTTGTATAAAATGGTTGAAACACCTTGTTTTTTACTTCATCACTCATTCCAATTCCTGTATCAGAAATAAGTATCTGTACAAAATTATTTATTTCGAAGGTTGAAAATATTATATCCCCTCCTTTTGGCATGGCTTCTATACTATTTTTTAAAATATTATAGATCACAGAACGCAGTTCCGCACTATCACCTAAAACTGGAGAAACTTTTGAATAATTTCTTTCAATATTAATAAAAACTCCTTTTTTTTCCGCATCATCTTTCCATATTGGTCTAGACTGAATAATAACATCATTAATAATAATTTCAATATCAATTAGTTTATAGCTACTATTCTCTTTTTTCTTATTAAATCGTCTTACAATTTTTACTCTTTCAGCAGCATCTATTGTAGCTTTTTTTATTGTTTTTAAAATTTTTAAATTATCATTTGAAATTTCTTTATCATATATTATTAATTCTAGATTTCCAAGTATTGATTGTAATGAATTATTAAAATCATGTGCAACAGAACTGGCCATTTCTCCCAATGCATTTAAACTATGATTTCTTATTTTAGCACTCTCAATTCTTTTTTTCTCAGTTATATCTTTTAATGTAATTAAGTAATGTATTTCCTTCTCTGTAATAGGTAATCTTTTATAATTTATAATTACATTCTTCTTATTGCCTTTAAATGTTTCTATGATTGAATCATATTCTCCAGATTCATTTCCATTCCATATACTAATTATCCCTTTTTTGAAAGTTTCAAAAAGAGATGCTACAAATTTAACATCAAAACTAGACAATAGCTCTTTTTTTGTCTTTGTTTCATATAAGTCAAGTGCTGCTTTGTTTAAATCTATCACCTTTACAAGTTTAGTAAATTTTATTAACTCTTTAGGGTATCTATTTAAAAAACTTTCTAAATTTTTAATATTTCTACTTTTCAATTCATCAAAATACTCAAAAACTAATGAATAATCTTCATACCATGTTGCAATAGGAGTATTCTTAAACATTATTTTAAATTTTTCTTTACTTTCTTGCAGATTTTTTTCTACTATTTTTTTTTCAGTAATATCTTTAATGATATGAATCAAATATGGTGAAGTTTTATCCTCTACTAAAATTGACTTTATCCTTAAAAATAATTTATTTCCATTTTTATCTCTTGATATCATTTCAAAGTTAATTTCTTTATCTTCAAAAATAATATCTTTTTTTTGATTCATACTTTCTATCTTTTCTTCTTCTGTTTCTTCTGTTCCAAAATCAGATAAAGATTTTGTTAGTAACTCTTCTTTTGTATAACCAAAAATCTTTACAGCTGCCTCATTAGCCTCTATTATTTTAGATAAGTTTTTATCCTCATTAAGGGTAGTAATGGCTATTGCAATATCAACTATTTCAAATATTTTTTTATATTTTAATATTTCTCTTAATTCTATTTCATTCATTAAATCCTCTAAACCATAATTTAGGTTGTTATGATAATAGCTTAAAGTTTTTCTTAAATCAAGGTTTTAAAACTTTTCATATTATTTTATGTTGCAATATTGTTGCAATAAATGCAACAATATTGTAGTATAGTATTTCATTATTATGAGGTAGTCATGAATGAAAGTTGGAGAGGCAAATTGGTAGGCTTAGGTTTAGGCTGGTTTGTCACAGGACCAATTGGAGCTATTTTAGGTGGAATACTTGGAAGTTTATATGATAATAAAGGGATTGATGAGGATGAAAACATACTAAATGAGGGAGAAGAACAAGCTATTTATCATGCATATTTAGTTTCTTTATTCGTTTATATTGCCAAAGCTGATGGTAAACTTTCTTCTGTTGAAATTAGAATAATAAGAGATTTTTTCAAAAAAAAAGGCTCTACAGAACAAGAAATGTTGCAAATAAAAGAAGCATTAAAAATTGCGGCTAAATTAAAAACTATAAAAATTACTGAAATCATAAATCAAATAAACCAGATATTTGATTATCATACTAAACTTAATATTTTAGAATTATGTTACCATATTGCAGCTGCAGATAAAATTATTACTAACTCTGAATCTGTTAAACTCACTGAACTTGGTAATTTAATGCATATTAATATTATGGACTCCTACGAGCTAGAAATGAAATATGGCTTTGAAAGTATTGATCAAAATGAAAAGAAAAGAAAAATAGATGAGGACTTAGAAGATTTAAAAAGAGAAATGAGAGGAGAAAAAAGAAAATATTCTTCTACTCACTCCAATAATAAGTCCAGTAATAAAAAGCAGTCATCTAATAATTACCAAAATAATACAAAAAGAAAAAAATATAGAAACCCTTGGGAAATACTTGGAGTAAAGGAAGGAGCAACTTATAAAGATGTAAAAAGAGCATATATTAAATTGCAGCAAAAATATCACCCTGACCTTAACCCATCAAAAGAAGCAGAAGAAATTATAAAGGAAGTTAATATAGCCTATGATACTCTTAAGAACAAATTCGCATAAGGAACTATATGGAAATCAAAAAAACTTTAGATGAACTTCAAAAAAAATTTATAAGTAACCCCGAATCACTACAACCTCTAATTGATAAAGCTCCTTATGCTGTTTTTATTGTTGATAAAAATAAAAACATATTATTTTTTAATAAAAAAGCAGAAGAAATTACAGGATATAATAAAAATGAAGCATTAAATGATTTATGTATAATAAGTCGTCATTGTACAACATGTGACAATGAATGTGCTATGTTTGATAATTTTACAACAAAAGACAGATGTATTAAAGAAGTTAGCTTTTTAAGAAAAAATAATCAGGAAATAATCATTGAAAAGAGTAGCTATCCTATTTTAAACCCTTATGGTGAACCTATTGCAGCAATAGAGTTTTTTATTGATAAAACAGAAGAAATAAAAACCAAAAGGGAGCTTAATGATACCATCCAAAAACTAGATACAAGTAATTATTTCAATAATTTATTAAGTAACTTAGTTATTGAAGGTATTATAAAAATTGAAAACGATAACACCATCTCCCTATATAGCCAAAAAGCAGAAAATTTAATTGGCCTAAACAAGGAAGCTGTAGAAGGTAAAAAGGCAAGTAAAGTTTTTGAAGGCGAAAACTGGAATAAAATATCAGAAGTTATAGCTTCAAATATGAATAATTATAAAGCAGAACTGGAATTCATTAATTTAACAATAAACAACAGAGATTTAGAGTTTGCAATAGTTCCAATTAGAAACAAGGCAAATAATTATGAATCAACGATTATATTTATAAAACTATCAGTAAAAAAAATGAATATAAAACATTTAAATAATAATATTAAAGTTGAATATTATGATATGTTATCTCGCTCTGTTAAAATGAAAAAAATTTTTAACTTAATAGAAAACTTAAAAAATAGTAGTATTAATGTATTAATAGAAGGAAAATCTGGCACAGGAAAAGAATTAATTGCAAAGGCATTATTTGAAACTAATCAAAATCATAATAAAGTATTCCAAACAATTAACTGTGCTACACTTTCACCTGATTTACTTGAATCTGAATTATTTGGTCATAAAAAAGGTTCCTTTACTGGAGCAATAGCAGATAAAGAGGGTAAATTTAAACTCGCAGATGGGGGAACAATATTTCTGGATGAAATAGGTGAAATTCCGATGAACCTTCAGGCAAAACTACTAAGAGTTTTACAATTTAAAGAATTTGACCCTGTTGGCTCAACAAAATCAATTAAAATTGATGTTAGAATTATTGCTGCAACAAACAGAAATCTACAAGAAGCAATAATTGAAGGAAAATTTAGAGAAGATTTATACTATAGGCTTAAAGTTGTACCAATTTACCTACCTAATTTAAATGAAAGAAAAGAAGATGTCCCTATTTTAATTGATTTCTTTATAAATAAACTAAATAAAGAACATAATATGCAAAGAGATGTTTCAGAAAATGCAAAAATATTTTTAATGAATTATGACTGGCCAGGTAATATAAGAGAGCTTGAGAATTTAATATCATATTTATTTGTTGTTACCAATAAAGAAGTTATTGAAATTGATGACTTACCTGATTATTTAATAAATCTATCCAGAGAATTAACCTATAAGAATCATAATTATAAATCAGAAAAGGATATAATACTTGAACATCTTGAAATATTTGATTTCAATCAAAATAAAACTGCCCAAAGTCTTGGAATACACCGAACAACTCTTTGGAGAAAAATGAAAAGATATGGTATTGATCCTTATAAATATGAAAATTAATTACAATTTGTAATAAAAATAATCGGAGAATCAATGAAGGGAGAAAAATATTTATCAGTAACAGCCTTAGTAATGATAATTTTTATTGCTGTATTTGGATTTAATAATATTGCCAATAATTTTAAAGCAACCGGAACAGAATCAACATCGATGTTTATACTTGGTGCATTGCTATATTTTTTACCTATGTCACTCATTATATCTGAATTTGCGGCCTCTGAATGTATCTTGTTTTTTTGGGAACACCAAGCACTAAAACAATATTTACATCAATGGTAATGTCATTCGATAATAAATCAAGTATCGGTCAAATACTATAAATTTAAACCTAAAAAAGCAAAATATTTAACTTCAGTTAACTTTAAAGGTGATTAAAAATCATTAATAGTTTATTCATCATAGTTCTTTCTACGGGATTTTTTTAATTTTCCTCTATTTTTCTTTTTATCTAATCTTTTTGTAACAGAATTTCTTGATGGTCTTGTAGGTTTTCTTTTTTTTACAATTATTATGGATTTTAATATCAAATCTTTTAACCTTTTAAAAGCAGCTTCTTTATTTCTCACAAGAGAGCGGGTTTCCTGTGATTTAATTATCACATCTCCTGATGGAGTAATTCTATTATCTTTCATTTTTAATAATTTTACCTTTACCCACTCTGGCAATGAAGATTTCTTTATATTAAATCTAAGATGAACAGCAGAACTTGTTTTATTTACATGTTGCCCGCCAGGCCCTTCTGCCCTAATTGCAGAAATCTCAATTTCACTTAAAGGTATTGATATCTTATTATTTATAATTAACATTAAGCCACTTCTCCATAACTATTCTCAATAACCATGTAAATCTAGATTCTTCACATCAATTTTCTTAACTCTTTTCTTCATTTTTTTCTCAATAATTTTAAAATGATGCTCTTCATTTGGATTAACCAGTGAAATCGCTTCACCAAAAGAATCAGCTCTTCCTGTTCTTCCTATTCTATGAATAAATATTTTAGGGGAACGAGGAAGTTCGTAATTAATTACATAAGGAAGTAAATCAATATCAATTCCTCTTGCTAACAAATCAGTTGTTACCAATATATCTAGTTTACTATTTTTGAATTTAGTTAATAAATTTGTTCTTGCTCCCTGAGATTTTTTTCTGTGGATAGCCTCTGCATCAAAGCCATTTTTTCTTAGTTTTTCAGCTACCCTATCAGCTCTTTTTACAGAAGATGTAAAGATCAAAACCTGTTTCATATTTTGACTAATTAATAAATATCTTAAAAGTGGCCCTTTCTTTTCTTCTTCAATAAAATAAACAATCTGATTTATTAAATCAATTTCACTTTCTTCTGATTTTACTTCTATTATTTCAGGATTTTTTAAAAGAACTTGTTTAATATTAGATATTTCATTATTTAAAGTGGCTGAAAACAATAAATTTTGTCGCTTTTCAGGTAAAAGTTCCAGTATTTTATTAACTTCCTCTGAAAATCCTTCATTTAATATTTTATCAGCTTCATCCAATACTAAAGTACTCACATTATCAAGGTGGATAGCTTTTAATTCTACTAATTTTAGTAATCGCCCAGGAGTTGCAATAAGTATATCTGTATTATTAAGATTTTTCATTTGAGGATTAATACTAACTCCCCCATAAACAGCAACAGACTTAATATTTGGCTCTTTAAATAACTTAAAAACCTCATTTACCTGAACTGCAAGCTCTCTTGTAGGAACTAAAACCAATATTTCAACAAATCTACCTTTTGAAACTTTCTCATTTTGCAAAAATCTTTCTAATATAGGTAATACATAGGCCGCAGTTTTACCAGAGCCAGTTTTTGCAATTCCTAAAACATCTTTTCCCTTTAAAATAATAGGAATAACTTCTTTTTGTACAGGAGTTGGATTTATATATTTTTGATATTCTAATTTTTTAAGTAAGTCATTAGAGATTTCTAGAGATTTAAAAGTCATTTTTCTCCTTATCATTTTAAACACTGTAATTGTAACAAATATTATACGATATGTAAAAGGAAATTATTTCATAGTTTTACTTGTTAAAATTTCTTTTATTTCTTTTATATACTCAGAATTATCAGTAATTCCATTATGCCCTTGTTGCTTTAATGTAATTAATTTTATCATCTTATTATCTTTCTTTAGTTTAATAGATGAGGCATAATAAATTACCTTATCTTTATCCCCATGAAATACTATTATAGGCATTTTACAATTTCTTAAATATTTATTTGTTTCAAGTTTATATTTTAGAATGAATTCTGGAATGAAAGAAAAGGAATGCTTCATTACATCAATTAAGCTATAATAAGGAGCTTGTAAAATTAATAGTTTAGGCTTATTTTCTGATGCAAGTTTTGCAGAAAGCCCTGTTCCAATAGAATAACCTAAAATTATTACATTCTTTTCACTATATCTTTTTAATATTTCATTATAAGCTAATTGATTATCACTAAATAACTGCTCTTCATTTATTATTTTTCCACCACTTTTCCCAAAACCTCTGTAATCTAAGATAAATACATCATAATTTAAATCAGTATACAACCTGGCAACTTCCCCCCACGACTCAAGTGAGCCAGCATTACCATGTAAATAAAAAATAACTCCCTTTTTAATATTACTTTTAAATAGTAAACCATTTAATAAAATTCCATCTTTAGTTTCAATATTTAATTCTTCATAATCCATATTAAAGTTAAATTTATGATCTTTCGATAATTTATGTGGATGAAAGATTATCTTTTCCTGAAAGAAAAACAAAAGAGATAACAAAAGAAAATAAATACCTATAATTATAAGTATAATTTTTATAATCATTTTCTTCATAATTCCTCTATTTTTATAATAAATATTCTCTCTTAATATATTTTAGTATCTTTGATTACTCCATCTTTATATAGAATTGTTTTTATAAGTTTTCCTGAGGAATCATAATATTTCTCTATTCCATCTTTTTTACCATTTTTATATCTTATTTCAATATAAAGTTTTTCAGTATAAAAACTATAATACTTTTGAACTCCATCAAGCTTACCATTTTTATATGGAGTTTCACTAGCAATACTTCCATCTTTATTATACATCCTTTGAATTCCATCTAACTCACCATTCTTATATGATCCTTCGCTATAAACTTTTCCATCTTTATTATAATACTTTTGGATTCCATCTAACTCGCCATTTTTATATGAAGCTTCACTATAAACTTTTCCATCTTTATTATAATACTTTTGGATTCCATTTAACTCACCATTTTTATATGGACTTTCGCTAGTAATACTTCCATCTTTATTATAATCCTTTTGAACTCCATCCCATTTATCATTTTTATATGGAGTTTCTTCTAATATGCTGCCATCTTCACGATAACTCCTTTGAATACCATTTAGTTTTCCATATTTATAATTAAACTCTGATGAAATATTACCGTTGCTATAATAAGAATATGATGTTTTTCCATAATAATAATGATATGACTTATATCCACCTATGGTTAGAGCTATAATTAGTACTATTGCTACAACAATTAATATGATTTTTTCATTCATAATTCCTCAAAATTAAGCTTTATGATTATATCAGAGTATAGGAGTTATTTAAAGTTATTGTTATTATTGTGTAAAAGAAAGCATTTCATAGCTCGTTTTATTATCTATTCCATGCAATTTTTAGCCTAAAATAGTCTAAAAATTTAAAAGTAACCAGCCAAAAGCTGTTTCTTTTGAGAGAGTAAGCACATCAGGATTTTCTCTTTAATAAATAGAGTGTATTATTTTTTAACTTAATTTACACTAGGGTTATATTCCTTACATTTATATCAGGTTGAATCACTCAGTATTAGAAATATCGTCTTCTTCTAATATACCATTTTTATATTTTCTCTTAAAACCATTTTGTTCATCATCTTTATATGGAATTTCAAGATTAATCTTTCCATTTTTATCATAAAATTTTAGGACTCCATCTATTTTATCATTTATATATGGAGTTTCACTGTAAATACTTCCATCTTTATTATAAGTCTTTCCTACTCCATTTCTTCTACTATCTATATATGGAATTTCACTTCTAATATTTCCATTTTTATAAATTTTTTGAACTCCATTTATTCTACCATTTTTGTATGGGGTTTGACTATAAATACTTCCGTCTTTATTATAACTCTTTTGAAGTCCATTCATTCTACCATTTTTAAATGTACTTTCCACCATGATTTTATTGTTTTTATAATACCTTAGCGTTCCATCCATTTTACCATTTTTATATGGATTTTCAAAACTAATGCTTCCATCTTTATTGTAAGTTTTGTTTATTCCATCCATTTTTCCATTTTTATATGGAGTTTCTTCTAATATGTTACCATTTTCAAAATATTGCTTCTGGATACCATTTAGTTTTCCATATTTATAATTTGACTCTAGTTTAATTTTGCCATTAGCATAATAATAACATACCGTTTCCCCGATAAAATACTGATATGACTTATATCCACCAAAAGTTAATATTGCGACGATAACAATCAGTATAATTTTCTTCTTCATAATTTCTATTTTCCCTCTAAAAAACTTTTCTTTCTTTTAAGCCATAGTTCCCAAAATCTTCTTTCACCTGGTCGTATATAAGAGTCTGAGTTTATCATCATTATGATAATATCATCAAAATCATTAAGGTCATTTTTAGATATTTTATATTCATTAGCATATATATTTATTTGTTCAAACATGATTTTTAATAATTCAAAATGTGTTTTTTCTTTAAGATTATTAAAGTATTCATGGAGTTTATTTATTTTAACTTTCACTTCATTAGGAAGTCTGCTACTACTACAACTATCTATAAAATTTCTTATATCATTTTCTTCGTTAGAATGTAATTCTTGGTCACACCAAGCAACAGCTAGACCTACCGTATAGGCTGTAATAATATAATCATGAAATTGTTTATCTTTTAAATCAAAAAAAACTAACTTATCCTTAATTTTTTTTATTCTTATAGAGTTTTGTATCTTTCCTTCAGCTATTCCAATATCATAGTTATGGTTTAATATATTAGTATTGGTATTATGTGTATTTTTCTTAATGTTAAATATTGATTCTGTTAAGAGTTTAAAAAACCCATATCTTTCTCCTGATTTTTAGCAATAATTTATTTTTAGAAGTATTAAACCTATCATATATATCAAACAAATCAATTGTTAATCACTCATACCAATAACCTTTAAGCCATTCTTACCTGACTTAATATATACATCTAATCTTTCTTCTTTATCTTTTTTTACTGTAAATATGATTTTTACTACAGAATAATCTTTAAATACATCTTTTGGTAACTTTATATAATCATTAGTTTTTTCTACACGAAGTATTTTAATCTTGTCTCTTATTTTACTGACTTTTTTAATCATGTCTTCATGTAATTTATTGGCCTTTTTTATATCTTTAACAACTTCCTTTCTATCGAAAGAAAATGGAAGACTTATAATTTCTTTTAATTTATCAGAATCTCCAGAAATTATAGAATTTAAATATAATTTAGCAATTTTTACATCAGTTATAGAGTCCTTTTTTACTTCTTTCTTTACTTCTTTCTTTACTTCTTTCTTTACTTCTTTCTTAACTTCTTTCGTAGCCTTTTCTGTATTTTCTTTGCCTCTTTTTTGCTCTTCCTTAGTACAGCTTATCAATACTATACTTAAAATTAAAATAGTTAAAAACTTAATCATTAACTCCCCCTTTTAGTTTAATATATTTATTAAAAAGAATAAGTTTATCATTTACATATTAAATAAGTCAAATTACAAATAGAGAATAAATACCCAGGGGCTACGCATGAATGAATCTAATTATAATAATTTTCACTAAAAATTATAAGTAAAGATAAGTTTAAATAGTTAATTATCATAATATCTACTATCTGAATGAAAACGCTTTCCGTAATAATATAATTATTTCATGGTTTTCTCTTTTATAAAATAGAAAACCACCTATTTAAAATTACTATTTGTTATAACATATTAATTAGTTTTCTTTTAGTTATCTAAAATATTAAATAGCCCATTTTTTAACATATTCTCTTAGTATTTTATCTCTATATTTTTGATTCCAGATAAAACTTCTTTTTTTATTTGCTAAGGAAAGATTAGATTTCTCCATTTTAATTAGGTTTACAGCCAGTTGTCTCAGTATAAGTATTATTTTAGGAGCATTTCCTTTTTTTATGGTAGAGGAATCTTCATTATACAGAACATCTAAAACCCAATGTAAATTATTTTCAACTTGCCAATGATTTCTACATAATCTATAAAACTCTTCTGGGCTATTTATCTTTTTAGAAGTTATAAAATATCTTCTATCCGATAGTTCATTCTTTAAAATATTATATGTTTCATAAACCCCTATATATTTTATCTTAGGAAAACTAATTGATTCTGAAAGTTTTTTAGGGATATTATAAGAATAGAAAACTCTTTTAGTTTCTCTTCCATGAGCCTTCTCACTTTCTTCATACATAAACTTTTCATCTTTAATAAAACCTCTTAATCTTACATGTTCTTTAATTAATTCAAAAGTTTTTTTATTATTATCTTTTATTGCAAATATGTAATTACCTCTTTTCTCTATAACCTTTTCTCCAATTGCTTTATAACTCATTCCTGCATCTACACTTATTACTTTCTTTTTTAGGTCAAGCATATTTAATATTTCAAGGATTGCTGTCGTTTCACTTGTATATTTATCTCCATCAACACTTCTTTGACATACTGAAAGACCATAATTAGTACTTAATACATTAACTGTATGAATAATCTTATGTTTATTACTTTCTTTATCAAGATAACGACTACCTTTAATACTTTTACCATCTATTGCAAGATGGTCTCTAATCTTAGTCTTTTTACTAGCCTTCATTAGATCCTTCATTAATTTTACAAACCTATTACTAAAATCCTTAGGGTCAAGCATGTTTAATACTGTTCGGAAAGTATCATGACTTGGTATTCCATTTTCTAATTTAAGATATTTACGAAACCAGTCTTCTTGTAAACTACCAAAATGAGACATGCCACTAAAACTGTCTTCTCCACATAAAGTAGATATGAAAGATATAAATAACACCTCAAATAAATCATATTTAATCTTACCAAATTCTCTTTTATCATCTAAATCTCCAAAATAGTAAAGAAAAAATTTATACATTACTCTCCTAAAATAAACATATTACAAGTATATACATTAATTTTATAATGTAAAACTTTATTTTTCATGCGTAGCCCGTGACCTCATGTGTTTATTTGAAACATTTTTATAAAAATTATAATAATTTTTATTGTTATATGCTATAAATGCAAACTATTTTCCTTTTTGTTATTTTTATTAAAATAACTATAATTTAATTAACTGTTTGGTTATTTATTTGTTTTATATAATATATTCAATATCTAAACTCATTTTAAAAGAATTGTAAGATTCCACGAAAGTGGATGGAGTTGATTAATTTTCTAAAAGACGAATAAAATTATGGTAATGCTTTACTAAAACCTTACATTCCTTTACTTGCAACAACAACTTTTATCTTCCTTGGGGTAAAATGGCTGAAAATCATCATAATATTCATAATAAATCCATAAATTGAATTTAATTTACCCTTTTTACTATCTTTTAATGCTTTTTTTACAACATCTATTGATTCATATATGAACGGAGGCTGTTTACCTTTGGTTGCTGTATTAAAAAATTCTGTTCTTACTGGCCCTGGACAAATAGCAATTACATTTATTTTTTGGGGCTTTAATTCTAGAGCTATTGCATTTGAAAAATTAACAACAAATGCCTTGCTTGCTGCATATATTGCAAAGTTTTTAATTGGCAAAAAGCCTGCAGTAGATGCAACCTGAATTATTTCTGAATTTTTTGCCATGTATTTTATAGAAAAATGAGTTATCTGAACTAAAGCAGATATATTTAAATTAATCATATTTAACTGTTTGTCCAAATCAAGATTAAAAAATTCACCAACTAAACCAAAACCTGCATTATTTATAAGATATTTTATTTCATATTTATCCGTTTTTAATTCATTTTCTATAGTTTTATTGTTTTCAAAATCTGTAATATCAATATCAAATACTTTACTTTCTGTTTTTAATTCAGTAGATAATTTATCTAAAAGCTCTTTTCTTCTTGCAACTATCCAAATTTGGTCAAGGTTTTTATTATCAAGTTCTTTGGCAAAATCTTTTCCCATTCCAGATGAGGCACCTGTTATTATTGCTATTTTTTTCATATTAAATCCTTAATTAATACTAGTTTATAATAAGTATTTAATATTATATTTTCAAATTATTAATTTAAATCAATAGAATAAGGATAGAGATAGTATGTATCTTTTATAATAGTAATTGAATTGGTTGATTTTTAATTCTTATTATATTTGATATGCCTATTGGATTAATATGGATTAATATGGATTATAATTGCTGTTAATAATTATAAGTAATAATTCCGATAACTTTATTGATTTAATAAAGGAGGATAAATGAATTTTCTTAAAAACCTATCAATAAAGTTAAAATTAGTGCTCTCATTTTCACTTGTAACTATCTTATTTCTAATAGTTGCAGTAATTGTTTATACTTCTAATCAAAAAATGATTAAACATTCAAAAAACATTAATGATGAAGTTTTACCTCATGCTATTAATTTTGCACAAATACAGAGAGATACAGAACAAATTCAGTCTTGGCTTACAGATATTTCTGCAACAAGAGGAGCAAAAGGCTATGATGATGGTTATAAAGAGGCTGAAAATTTTTATAATGATGCAGTTAAAAGAATTGACTATGCAATCGAGGAACATAGAAGATATAATGAGCCAGAAATGGTTAAAAACTTAATAAAAATGAAAAAAGATTTAAATGGTTTTTATGAAATGGGTAAGAAAATGGCTCAAACATATATTGATTCAGGACCTATAAAAGGTAATTTAATGATGGAAAAATTTGATCCATTTGCTGAAAAAATATCTTCTTTGAATAATAAACTAGTTTCAGAGCACAATAAGGAAGTTACTAAAATATTAAAATTAATTAATACTGATAGTAAAAGAACATCAAAGATTTTAATTACTTTAACTGTTTTAATTATTTTTTTATCATTTTTTATGATTTTATTGGTTAATTATTTAATTAGTGAGCCTTTAATTAAGATTACCAGATTTTCTAAAATTTTAGAATCTGGAGATCTGACAGAAGAATTATCTATTCAAAGGAATGATGAAATAGGGCATTTATCAAATTCATTAAATAGTATGAGTAATAATTTTAAATTAATTATTAAAAATTTATCTGAAAAAAGTCAATATTTGATTACTTCATCTAGTCAATTATCTGAAATTGGTAAGGATATGATTAGTAATTTAAATAATCTCGTGAAGCTTGGAGAAAATTCTGGAAATAAATCAAAAGATATATCAGAAGAAATATTAATAATAAATAATTCAATAAAAGAAAATGATAATAATATACAGGCTTTATCAGAATCAATGAATACTTTAAATAATTATATGGGAAATGTTAATGATAATTCAAATGAGATGATTGACAGAATAATGTCTGTTACTGCATCAGTAGATGAAATGAATTCTACTATTTCTGAAATAACAAATAATACCGCAGAAGCAGCATTAATAAGTAATAAGGCAAGTGAGCAAAGTAAAGTAACAGAAACCAGAATGCTTAAACTTGATGAAATTGCAGGTAGTATTGGAGATGTAATTGATATAATTAAGGATATATCAGGACAAACAAATTTACTCGCTTTGAATGCAACAATTGAGGCTGCTCGTGCAGGAGAAGCAGGAAAGGGTTTTGCAGTTGTTGCAAATGAAATTAAAAATTTAGCTAATCAAACAGCTAAAGCAAGTGAAAAGATTACTCATCAAATTTTAGAAATACAATCTTATATTTCAGATAGTTCAAACGATATTAAAGATATCTCTCAAATAATGGAACAATTAAATGGAATTAATGATGGCATTGCTTCTGCACTTGAAGAGCAATCTGTTACAATTAATGAAATATCAAAATCAATGAATGCAACAAATGAAATCAGTCAGAATAATCTTGAATCAATAAATAATCTTACTAGTAATATCCAGAAAACGAATACAAGTATATTAGTTTTGGCTGATAACTCTAGTTTGTTAAATAGAAGTAGCGGTAATATTTCTGTAAAAATTAATGATATTGAATTTAGTATAAAAAATGTAGTTGTAAATTCAAATGATAATCTTGTAAAGTCTAAGGCTCTTAATGATAGAGCTTCGAACTTAGGAGTTTTATCACAAGATTTAAATAAAATCATAGATGAATTTATAATTTAAAGTATTTTTAAAAATTATAGTATAAAATTGTAAAGAATAACTTGACAATTTTATTTTTATTTATTATGATATTGAAAGTCGTTTTCATAATTATCAAAGGAGGTTTTATGAAGATTTTATTTATATTAACAATTACTTTAAGTTGTTTTTCTGTTTTTAGTGCAGATACAGTAGAGCCATTTGAGCTTGGATTTAGTGATTTTGAATACTATACTGGAGTTTCGGATATTAGCAATAGTAATAAGAATTATTCACATGAAATCACAATAGGAGCAGGTATAACTGAAAGATTTTCATCAACTTTTAATGTTGGAGTTGAAAAATCAGGAGAAGTAATTGGTAATTTTTATAGTTTGGGATTATTTTTAAATGTATTTAGTTCTGAGCATTTTGATTTGGATATTTATAGTGATATTGATAGTGAATATTGTTTTACATTGGGTAGTGAACTTAATTTTGATTTAAAAGATGATCTTGCTTTAGCTGGCTTATATATTAGAAGTGAAGTAATTTATCTTAATCAAATTAATGAATATACTATACTTTTGGGTGCTTATTATACTTTTTTATATAACCTTCAATTTTTACTTGAATTTGATACTGCAATTCCTAGAGATGAAGATTTTAATATTGGAGTATTGGCATTTGGAATTAATTATGGAATAATAGAAAATATTGAAATAATTACAGAATTTGCTTTGGATATTCCTCAAAAAGATGAAGAAATTACTTATTCCTTTAGTTTAGGCTTTATTTCCACTATATAAAATTGTACTTATATAATTATTTTACTTACTAAAATTGATTTTTATTCATTTTAAGTGTAAAGTTGTGTAGTTTTTATTTATGGAGTAATTATGATGTCTTATGTTAAGAAATTTCTCTTTTTAATGGCTGTATCATTGATTTTAATATCATGTGGCAGTAATGATTCTGCTGATACATCCTGTAGTTCAAATTCAAGTTGTTCAAAAACACAGGAATGTAAGTTTTTTGGAAAAACGGCTGTTTCAGGTGAATGTGTTGAAAGACAAGTGTGTAAAATGGATGATGAATGTTCTGACAAAAGAGCTTGTGCTGCATCCCTTGAAGGAACTGAAAAGTATTGTGGAGGTTTTTTATCAGATTTTAGTTTTAAAGAAAACCAGGAACTTGGTAATGGAAAGGTTAATGAAAGCTATAATGAAAGTATTGAGTTAAACGGACAAACAGGAGCAGTTTATTTTGTAGTAAAAGATAATAATTTACCTGATGGTCTAATGATAAATATGGATACTGGAGATATCTCTGGAACTCCAACTAAAGAAGGTGAATTTAAATTTGTTTTAATTGCTTATAATGGAGCAAGTGATGCAAAGTATTATTATAATATAATAAAAAAGGAAAAAGAATTTACAATTACAATTACTGCTTCTAACTGTACTCCTGATTGTACAGGTAAAGTTTGTGGAGATAATGGATGTGGTGGAAGTTGTGGAGTATGTGAAACAGGAACTTGTAATACAGATGGAACAGCTTGTGAAACTGATAATAATGTAACAGAATGTACTGAATTTGGATATGAGTGTGTAAATAATACTAATGGTAAAACAGTTTGTAGTGATTCTCTTGAAATAACTGGTTGTACATATCCTGAATGCTCTACAAATGGATGTTATAAAAGCCAATGTCATGGCGATACACTAGCAATTTGTGTAGAAGATGATGAAAATCAATGTCTTAAATTTGTAGAAACAGACTGTACTCTTGAAAATAAGGTATGTTTTGATGATGATGGAATTATTCCTTTATGTGTTGAAGATAGTTGTACTCCTGATTGTATTGGCAAAACTTGTGGAGATGATGGTTGTGGTGGAAGCTGCGGAACATGTGAAACAGGAACTTGTAATACAGATGGAACAGCTTGTGAAACTGATAATAATGTAACAGAATGTACTGAATTTGGATATGAGTGTGTAAATAATACTAATGGTAAAACAGTTTGTAGTGATTCTCTTGAAATAACTGGTTGTACATATCCTAAATGCTCTACAAATGGATGTTATAAAAGTCAATGTCATGGTGATACACTAGCAATTTGTGTAGAAGATGATGAAAATCAATGTCTTAAATTTGTAGAAACAGATTGTACTCTTGAAAATAAGGTATGTTTTGATGATGATGGAATTATTCCTTCATGTGTTGAAGATAGTTGTACTCCTGATTGTACAAATAAAGATTGTGGAGATGATGGTTGTGGTGGAAGCTGCGGAACATGTGAAGGTGGAACTTGTAATGCAAGTAACCAATGTGAAATGGATGTTGTAATTAATGAAGGTGATATTGTAATAAGTGAATTTATCCCTAATCCTAAATCAGTATCAGATGCAGATGGCGAATGGATTGAACTATACAATACAACTAATTCTGCAATAGATTTAACAAATTTAAAAATTTTAACAGGAACATCAGAAAAAGAACTTACTGCAACTAATATATCATTAGAAATACCTGCTAATGGATATTTTGTTATTGCCAAAACAACAGAAGCATTATTACCAATACTTAATGCAACATCAGGTTTTGGTTTAAGTAATAGTGGAGAGAGAACTATTACAATAAAATCAGGTGAAACAATTGTTGATTCAGTAACATACAATGGCTCAACAGAAGCAAAATCATGGCAAAAAGATAAAGATTTTATGGAACATAGTTTTAGTAATGATCCTGATGCTTGGTGTAAAGGTTCTACTGAGATTAGTGTGGATAATACAGATAAAGGAACTCCTGGTTTAGAAAACTTAAATTGTCCTTAATAGTAAATAAAAGTATAAAATAATTAATTTATAACTTCTAACATTAAATCAACAATTTTATTATTTCCTGCAATTATATCTCCACTCATATAATCAAAACTTGTTCCGCTTACGCCTTTTATTGTTCCGCCTGCTTCTTTAACAATTAAGGCACCTGCTGCAATATCCCATGGTTTTAATTTTTTTTCCCAATATCCATCCCATATTCCACTTGCTGTATAAGCCAAATCAATTGCAGCACTTCCAGCTCTTCTGATATCTCTGCATTTTATAATCATTTTATTGTGTTCTTTTAAGTTATTATCATTATTCACATTTTTTGAATATGGAAAACCAGTTGCAATTACTGAATTTATTAACTTTTCTTTTTCTGACACTTTGATTTTATCATTATTTAAAAAAGCTCCTTTTCCTTTTATTGCATAATACATTTCATCAAAATATGGAATATAAATAACTCCTCCTTCAATTTTATTTTCTTTTTCTATAGCAATTGAAACAGCAAATAAATAAAATTTTTGTGCAAAGTTAGTTGTACCATCAAGAGGATCGATTATCCAGCGATATTTGCTGTTTTTTACCAGAATATCTCCACTTTCTTCTGCTAAGATAGAATCTTCTGGAAATTTATTAAAAATTGAGCCAATAATATGAGCCTCCGCTTTTTTATCCGCATCAGTTACTAAATCAATATCACCTTTTTTTTCTATTACCAGTTTTCTCTTCTTAAATCTTTTTAAAAGAACTTTTCCTGCTCCTTTTGCAAAAATTTTTGCATATTCAATTCTTTTTTCAATATCACTCATAAAAACCTCTAAATTATATCATTTAAAGATAGCATAAAAAAATAATAAACAAAAGATATATTAATAAGTTTTTTTTCTACTTGTTTATATTGACAAAAGCATTGTATTAAGTTATAACCTTCTGAGTAAAGGAATAAGCCTTTGTTTTTAGTTTATAAATATATAGGAGCTTAAGTATGAAAATGATATATCAACTTTTATTAATGTTAATTGTATCAGTATTTATATTTTCTTCATGTGGAGAAGATGAACTTATAAAAAATACGGATAAAAATAAATATGCCTTAACATTTAATGTTAATTATACTGGTAATGCAGAAGTAAAACAAGTTAGGGCTGCTCTTTTTGATTATGAAACATCAGTTGATGAAGATGGTATTGCAAGTGGAGCTCCTGCATCTACTTTTTCTTTTCCAGAAGAGCCTTTAACAATAGGTGGTGTAGATTTTACAAAAGATATTAAAATTAATTTAACCGCAATAGAAGGTAAAAAATATTTAGTTGTAATTTACGGAGATGCAGATACAACCGATGGTAAGCTTTCTGTTAATAAAATAGATCCATTGTATGAAATTAAAAATTTTACTGCAACAAAAGATGAAAGTTTTAATGCTGAACTAAAAGACCAAGAAGTTGATTGTAATTCATCATGTGGTGATAAAATATGTGGAACAGATGAATGTGGAGTTAGCTGTGGAAGTTGTGATACTGGAAAGATATGTAGTAATGACCAATTAACATGCGAAGAAACTGAGAAAACTTATGAAATAACGCTAACCGTTAATTATAGTGGAGCAAAAACAATTAAAAGAATTGGAATTGCAGGGTATGATAACCCAGAATATAGTGGATTCATGCCTAAGTATGCTCAGTTTATAGATGGACCAATTACATTTCCATATACTTTTACATTTGACCCAACAAAAGATGGTCAGTTTAATATAGCAAGTGATTATAATGGGGATTTATACTTATGGGTATATGGTGATACAGATGGAAGTGGATATAAAGCAACTGATGATGACCCACAAGTTCAATTTTCAGTAGTTGTACCTGGAAACAACATAAATAAAAATATTGAAATCTTAGATTTATAAAAATATGTTAAAAAGTATATTAAAGTTAATAGAAGAATTTGTTTTAAAACCTGCTTCTCTTACAAGTGGAGTTTTATTAATATCTGGGCTGATATTTCTTTTTATAATAAATAAAAATATAAAAAAATCTCTGCTTCCAGCTATTTTAGGGGCTTTCTTTTCATTTCTTGTGATTGCTGTTTTTACTATTCTTTCAATTAAACTAAATGAGCCTAAATATACGGCTTTAATTTATCCTTTTATATTAAATGTATGGTTTTTTGTATTTAAAAAGAATAAATATGCAATAATATGGTCAAATCTTTTTATGTTAATTGCTTTTTTTAGTGATTTTTATTTGGTTGAAAAATTATTATTTGAATAGGAGATTTTTATGAAAGTTTTTATTTTACTTGTTTTTATCTTTAATCTCCATCTGTTTTCTTCTGAATTAAATATAGAAAATATATTGAAAAATTTGAAATGGACAAGTTTTTCAGCAAATATACAGCTTGATTTAAAACGAGGAAATAAAGAAAAATTAATAAAAAAAATGACAATTAAGGCAATTGAAGATAATGATGGCCAAAAAATTTTAGCAATGTTTACTTTTCCTTCCAATATGAAGGGAATGGCTTTTTTAGCATATTGTAATAAAAATTTAAAAGATAGAAGATATATTTATTTAAGAGCCTTAAGAAGAGTTAAAAAAGTGCCTGCAAATGGTGATAATTTTATGCTTAGGGATTTTTTATCATTATATTTATTAAAACCAAGAATAGAATTATGGAACTATAAAGCACTTTCTGAAAGTGATAAAATTGTAGTTGTTGAAGCAATTGCTAAAACAGATAAAACAATTGAAATAACTGGTTATAATAAATTATTATTAACAATAGATAAAAATAAAAATATTGTTATTAAAACTGAATTTTATGGAAAAGATAATAAAAAAAGAAGAATTCAAACTGTTTTAGAATCTAAAAAGATAGATGATATAGTTTTCATTACTAAAATGGAAACAAATGATTTAGATGAAAATGTTAAAGCAGAAATAACATTAACAAATATAAAAACAAAAAAAATATCTAAAAAAATATTTACAACAAGATACTTGAAGACATTGTAAAACAAGGAGAATAATGAAAGCTGTAATTATTTTTTTATTATTATCTGTTTCTGTTTTTGCAGAAAATGAATTTATATCAGGCTATTTAAAACAATATAATTACATTGATATAAGTGGTGCTATGTCTGATATAAATTGGGCAAATAAAGATTTGAATAAAGATAAATTTATATATGATCGAGGTGGTTTAACTCTTCAATTAAGATTCAATAATGATGTAAGTGAAGATATTTATTATAATGCTATTTTAGAATTTGATTATGACTTTAAAATTATAGAACATGAGCCTACATCTTTAAATTCAGATGGAATGACGGTTTATTTTAAAGAGGGCTATATTGGACTTCGTGATATTGGTGGTTTTTTAGATTTAAAACTAGGTCGTCAGTATATCTTCTGGGGTAAATTTGAATGGGGGGGAGCATTAGATGTTATTTCCCCATGGAATTTTATGACAATGAGTGCTGAAAAGGAAAACTATAGAGTTGCTGTTGATTCATTAAAGTTAAACTTTAATTTATCAGAAACAATAAGCTTAGAAATTGTATCTTTACCTATTGCACCAATAAATAAGATGGAATTACCGGATAGTATGGGGCCGCTGGATAGAACAGAGGCTTTGCATCCATCAAGAAATGTGTTGAATACAGAAATTGGAGCAAAAGTAATTTTTGAAATAGGTGATGATAGTGATTTTTCTTTAAATTACTTTAAAGGTTATGACAGAAACTTTTCTCTTATTATTGATATTGATAATTTAATAGTAACACCTGAATACAAAAAATTACAAGTTGCAGGAATAGATTTTGAAACAATATTATTTAATACTGTATGGCTTTTTGAAGCTGCATATCATCATACAGAAGATGAAACAGGTAAGGATGTAAGTATAAAAAACAGAAATATAAAAAGTGCATTTGGTTTTGAAAAGGAATTTTCAAATGGTTTATCTGTTTCTTTGCAACTTTCTTATACAAGATTACTAAATTATGATCGTCAATTTGAGTACGATACTTTAAGTCCTATGCTTGGTGATGATATATTTGTTCCGAGAACGAATACATATAGTACAATTTACAGAATAAGATATTCATTTAACCCTATGGTTAATTTTCAGTTTTTAGGCTCAGCTGACTTACTTGATTTAAATATGATGAATTTATTATTTGTATCATTAAATATATCAAGTCAGTTGAAATCTTATATTGGAGTAATAAATTTTAGGGGAAGTCAGGGTACTAGATTTGGAAGGCTTGAAAATTACAGTAGATTGTTTTTGGAATTTAAATATATGTTTTAATTGTGGTGAGTAATGATTTTACTATACTCAAGTATTAAAGGGAGTAGATGGATAAAAAATATGGTTTTATTGTCATTGGTGGAGGAGCTGCTGGATTAATGGCTGCAATAGAAGCATCTTCACGAGGAATTAAGACTGCTATTCTTGAAAAAAACTCTAAATTAGGACGAAAGATTTTAATTTCGGGGGCAGGGCAGTGCAATATTACAAATACAGGAACAGTTAATGATTTTTTAAAAAAATATGGTAAGAATTCAAAGTTTTTGAGAAATTCTTTATATAATTTTACTCCAACTGCACTCGTTGACTTTTACATAAATAATGGATTGAATCTATACACAAGAAACGATGGGAAAATATTTCCTGAAAGCAAAAAGGCAGGAGATGTGGTTTCTTTATTATATGATTTATGCAGAAAAAACAGTGTTGATATATTTACAGAAAACGAGGTTATATCAATTGAAAAAAATAATGATTTCGTGGTTGAGACGCACGGCTATCTGGTTGAGACGCACGGCCGTGCGTCTCAACGGGGAAATCAGAATATTTTTTATGCAAAAAATATTCTGATTTCAACAGGAGGAATTACCTATCCTCATACAGGAAGTACAGGTGATGGATATAAATTTGCCAAAAAATTTGGTCATACAATTATTGAAACAAAACCAGCTCTTTCACCAATTTTTATTGAAAACTATCAATTTAAAGAAATCAGTGGTATATCATTTAAAAATATTGAAGTAATGATTTTAAATGAAAATAACAAAAAAATTGCTTCCTTAAAGAATGATTTACTTTTAACCCATAGGAATTTATCAGGTCCTGTAATTTTAAATATTTCAAGATATGCACAAGTTGGTTATTATTTACAAATTAACTTTGTTAATATCGGTATAAATGAAATGAGAGAAGAATTTTTACATAGCCAGCAAGAAAACGGACGGAGAGCATTAAAAAATTATTTAAAAAAATATAATCTACCTTCTCGCTTCATATCAAAAGTTTTAAATATCATTAATATTGATGAAAATATTAAAATTGCAAATATAAATAAAAAAATGCGAGAATCATTACTTAAATTTTTAACCGAATATAAAAATAAAATCTATAAAATATCTTCATCAGGAATGACAACGGCAGGTGGTATTAATTTAAAGGAAATTAATCCTAAAACAATGGAAAGTAAACTTGTAAGAGGGCTATATTTTGCAGGTGAAGTACTTGATATAGATGGTGATACTGGTGGATATAGTATTCAGGCTGCGGCAAGTATGGCTGTATTGGCTGTAAAAAACATTAAAAAATCATAAAATCATAAGCAAAGTTTTTTTTTTCTAAAAAAAACCGAAATAGTAAGTAGCGTTTTTATTTGGGAGTTAATATGAGTTTACAGAAACAAATTTTTCTGGCATTTTCTGTGGTAATTGTTCTTTTAATGTTTGTAATTGTTACTTATTATTTTGGATTAAATAAAAGTGAGAATCAATTTGTATCTTTAATTGAAAATGAATTACAAGTAGTTGTAGAGGTCGGAGAAATTGAAGCTCATATGTTAGAATGCAGAAGAGATGAAAAAGATTTTTTATTAAGGAAAAATTTAAAATATCTAGCAAAACTGAAAAAAAATGTTAAATTATTTAAAGAACATGCAAATAATATATTAAAAATAACGAAAGATAAGAGAATTCTTGAACAAACTGGTTTAATTTTAAAATATATTGATGAATATAAGGGTTCTTTTGAGAGTGTTGTTCAGTCATGGCAGAAAAAAGGGCTTACTCATAAAGAAGGCTTACAGGGGAAATTTAGAAACATTGTACATGAATTATCAGCTGAACTTAAAAAAAATAAAAATAATTTAGCAATGGTTTCTCTTTTAACAATTAGGAAACATGAAAAGGATTATTTATTGAGAAATGATAATAAATATGTAACAAAGAACTTAAAAGAATTAGATAATTTAAAGAGTATTTTAACAAATGAAGGAATTACCAAAGAAGTAAATTCATTATTATTTAAGAAAATAGATTTATATAAAGAATCTTTTTTAGCCTTAGTAAATGAAAATAAAGTAATTAAAAAGAAGATATCTGTAATGCGTACTGTAATACATAAAACTCAGCCAATATTAGAAGAATTAAGAGATGGGAATACTAAATTGGCACAAACAAGTAAGATAGAAACTAAAAATAGTATTAGTAAAATAGTTACAATAACGACCTTGCTAACTATTTTTATTCTATTTCTATCTATATTTACTGCATATATTATTTCAAATAAAATATCAAAACCAATTCTTACAGCTATTTCATTTGCTGAAAAAATAGCAGAGGGTAATTTAACTGAAACATTAAATATTAATAGAAAAGATGAAATAGGTTCTTTAAGTAACTCTTTGAATACTATGTCAGGTAATTTAAAAGAAATTATAGTTGATTTATCAGAAAAAACACAATTATTAGCTTCGTCATCAGAAGAATTATCGTCAACAAGTACAAATATGGTTGAAAGTATAAAATATATAAGTGAACAAGCAAATAATTTGGAAACAGAGTCAGAGCATATTTCAGAAAAAACAGAAATGGTTGCTTCTGCAATAGAAGAAAGTAGTTCTAATGTTCAAGAAGTATCGTATATTACTCAAAATATTAAAGAAAATACTGGGAATATGAATATACATGCAAATACATTACTTGATAAAATGGTAAGTGTTTCATCTGCAATTGAAGAAATGAATGCAACTGTTTCAGAAATAACTAAAAACACTGCAGAAGCTGCTGATATAAGCAATGAAGCAAGTTCACAGGCATTTAAAACGGAAACAAGAATGAAAGAATTAACAAGTATGGCAAATACAATTGGTGAAATAGTTGAAATAATCAAGGATATTGCTTCTCAGACAAATTTACTTGCTCTAAATGCAACAATTGAGGCTGCTAGTGCTGGTGAAGCAGGTAAAGGATTTGCTGTTGTTGCAAATGAAATTAAGAATCTTGCAAAACAAACAGGAGATGCTACCAATAAAATTACAGAACAAGTTAAATCAGTTCAGGATTCTGTATTAAATAGCAGTAATGATATACATAATGTTTTAGAGATAATAAATAATTTAAATGATATAAATAATGGTATTGCATCAGCTTTGGAAGAGCAATCTGCTACAATAAATGAAGTCTCATCATCAATGCTTGAAACTTCTGATGCAACAAAATCAACAGTAAATTCAATTGATGAAGTTAAAAATAACTTAACAGAGGTGTCTGGTAATATAAGTGAAGTAACAAAGGGAATTTCATTAATTGCAGAAAATGGAGCTGAAACAGCTGGCAGTATGAAAGAAATGTCTAAGTCAATTGTTTTGATAAAAGACCATGCAGTTAATACAGTAAGTGGTTCCGAGCAGGTTAAGGCATCTTCTGAAGAGTTAGCTGTTCTTGCTTCAGATTTAAAAACTATTATTCAAAAATTTGTAATTTAATTTAATCTTAAACTCCATCTTGAAATAAAATTAATTTAAGAGTATAATAAGCCATTGTATTTTGGGTATATTTATGTATTTTAAAAAGTTTATTAAAAATAAAATCTACTATATTTTAATTTTGTTCCTTTTCTTTGTAACATCATGTGCTGCATCTACAGCAAGTAAAGCATATTGTGATGAAACAGTTTCATGCCTTGATGGTTATGAGTGTGTTAAAAACAAATGTGAAAAATTAGACTTAGAATGTTCGTCAAAAAATAAATATGGTTATTGCAAAGAAGAAAATAAAGAATGTTATGATGGTATTTGTAAAACTTTAAAAGAAGCTGAATGTGAAAATATAGATTGCTCCAATCATGGGATATGTGATTTAGATATTTCAGATAGAGTAATATGTATATGCGAAGATGGCTATACACCAAATGGAGCAAATTGTGTTGAAAATGGAGTTGTTCTTTGTGGTGGAGAAACGGTTTGTTTAGACGCAGAACACTGTGAGAATGATAGCTGTGAAGATAATGTGAAAAAAGTGCAGTGTGATAGACATATTGATATTCCTGAAAATGGAGAAGTTATCATTATTCAGTTTGACATAAACTGGCTTGATGGAAAATGGGAAGAAATAAAAAAATGTGAATGGGAATGTAAACAAGGATTTAAAAAAGATGAAACAGGTAAATTATGTATTGTGGAGCCTGATGAATGCTCTTTACTTCATCCAACCGGAATTTGTGAAATAGAAGGATATCTTTGTATTGATGGAAGTTGTACTCCACCTCCTGCAATTGGTGCAGAATGCCATACATCAAGTCAGTGTCCTGATGAAATGATTTGTATTTTAAATGGTATAGAAAAGGGATATTGTACAAGGAAGTGTATTGATGATAGTGTTTGTGAAGAATATAAATGTGGAGATTTCTTGCAAGATAAATATTGTTTGCAATCATGTAATAATATTTTAGATTGTAGAGATGATTTTACATGTAATGATGATAAGTTATGTAGACCAAAGTGTTTAGATAATTCAGATTGTAAGGATTATCAAATTTGTAATATGGAAAGTGGCCTTTGTATAAATCAAGACTTAAATTGTAGTATATTTGATAATAATTGCACCGATGAGACAAAATCTTGCTATCCTTTTGAAGAAATTAATTATACTGCCTGCTCAGAAACAGGGATCTTAGATAATGGAAAAATGTGTAATAAAGATAATATCTGTAAACAGGGTAGTATTTGTACAGAAGTGGAAGGCTTAACGAATAAAAGATGTGCAACAGCTTGTAAACCATCTCAAGGCACTGCGGGTAATAATCAGGAATGTGAAGATTATAACAATTGTATTACTGTTTTGGGTTGGAATGATTTAGGGTATTGCAAGTATGACAGTTCATTAAAGCCAGTTGGACTTGAATGTAACTCTGATTTAGATTGTGATTACAATAATGGTACATGTATGGCATTCGAAAACTATAATATTTGTGTTGCTTCAGGTTGTCCTCAACAAACAGTAACCAATACTTCTTTGTATCCTAATGAAGTTGTGTGTGTGGGTATGAATGTTAATGGTACATGGACTAAATACTGGATGGATACCTGTGAAAATGATAGTGATTGTTATAGTTCTAACTTTATTTGTTACGAAAATACATCAGATAATTATCCTAGTAAGTATTGTAGACCAAGACCATAAATGAAGGAGATTCTTCAAATGAAAAATTTTATTAAGAGTATTTTATTGGTATATTTATTAGTTATTTTTGCTGTCATATCTTGTAATAAAACAAAAAAAACTCAAAAGAAGACAGCCGTTTTTCCTGAAATAATTAATAAATATAAAAAAACATCAGAAACAATTGAAAATAACTCCAAAAAATTAAATCTTTATCAGGAATATAATGAAAATGATGCAATGACAGAGCTTGTTAATTCAAAATATAATGATAACCTTGAAATTTATAGATATAAGTATCAAAGTTCATTATATGCATTTTCTGAATTTTCAATATCAAAAGATAGTAGCTATGAACCATTCCTAAAGTCAGAATTTGCTTATCAGGTTGGAAATAAAGTTGTAATTCTTTCAAATGAATATATATATACTATAGATTTAAAATTATGTGATTTAGATAAATTAAAAATTAATCCTAAAACAACTGTGAAACTACCTAAAAGTAAACTTAATCTTGTAGTGAATACACGAAAATTATTTATAAATGATGAAGAGTCTTTCCCGTTCTTTAAATCATATATGAAGACTGAAGGAAAATATAAGAATATTATTGTTAATACAATTGAACCACTGAAAAAAGATAATGAAGCAATTAAAAAGCTTATAAATTTTATTAAAAAACAAAAAATTACAGAAGAAACGAATAAATATATAGTATTTATCATTGAAGAAAATGGTTCTTTATTTTTATGGAATAAAGAAAACTCTATTTTATTTCTTAACTTTACAGAAGAAGATTTAGAAAATATTAAAGATATCTAAATAATTATTTATCGAATATTGATTTTTTGAATTTTATAAAGTATAATGTAAGATAAGCTTAGGAGTTTGAAATGAGGTTTTTAATATTTTTTTTAATATCATTTAGTGTTTTTGCATTAGAACAACAGGTTGGAATTGTTAAATCTGTTGAAGGAAAAGTATATAGAATTACACCTACTAACAGAGACGAAGCCTTAAATAAAGGAGATTCTGTTTATAGTAGTGATTTAATCAGTACCAAAAAGGGTAAAGTAAATATTAAATTTAATGATGAAACAGAAATCTTTCTTGCAAAGAAAACAAAAATGTCAATTAAAAAGTTTATAGTTGATAATAGTAAAAGTAAAAGATTTGCAATGATTAAATTAATATCTGGAGATATAAAGGTAAATGTTAAAAGAAAGTTTGGAAACAATCTTTTTGAAATAACAAGTGGTTATGTTGTTCTTGAAATAAAAGGGACTTCATTTTTTCTAACTAATCACTCTAATCATGTAAAGGTTTTTCTTACAGATGGAATAATTTATGTTAAATCTGTTTTAGATAAATTTAATAAGCTCAAATTAACACAGAATAAAGTTTTGGAATTAAGTGGTGAAGAATTACCTAAAGTATCAGGTATAAACATGGCTCAGATTAATAATCTCAATTTGAAATTTAAAACGATTCAAAACAAGTCTGCATCTAAGGTAAATAAGTTTAAATCTCTTAATGAAGGCGAAGTAACTAGTTCTGCAAATAAATATATTAGTCAAATGAGAGCAATTCTAATGAATGCTTATGCAACTCTTAAAAAAGTTAGAAAAGAAAAAAATATTCCTAAACTGGATTGTATAAATAGTAGTGTTATGACAATAAAAGGTCATTTAAGACGCTCAGAAGATAATGGTACTGCAATTGATGAAGCTATTGCAAAATCAAATCTTTCGAAATCTAAAGTTTTATTGTCAAAAATTTATTCTTCATTTAATGAAGTAAAACAGGCTGAAATTGCAATGAAGAGTTGTAATAGTGATGTTGTTGAATATCAGGGAAATGATAATATTACTTCAACAGTTGAGGAGCTTATCGTTGAAAATGATTATATTGAGGAAAAACATGATCCAATGGATATATCCTTTAAAAAAGCAGATAAATCAAATGTTGAATTAGAGCCTGTTCAGGCAAGTCCATATTTTTAATATGATATCTAAACTTACATATATACATGGAGGTAAAATTTAAATGGATGACTTAGTCGGGAGTTTTATACTCTTGTTTATTCTTTTCCTTTTATCAAGTCTTTTTTCATCGGCAGAAACAGCTTATATTTCATTGAGTAAAATAAGACTGGAGAGTGATGCTAAAAATGGGGATAAAATATCACAAAAAATATTAAATTTAATTAATAGCCCAAAACGGCTTTTAACTATTATTTTACTTGGAAATAATATTGTAAATATTGCAGCAGCATCTGTTTCAACATATCTTACAATGGAATTAATAAAAAATAAAGAGTATGCTATTCTTGTGTCAACATTTGGGGTTACTTTGATTGTTTTGATTTTTGGAGAGATAATACCTAAATCACTTGCAACTAATTACTCTTTAATTTTAGCTAAAAAATATTATAAGTGGATTAAACTTTTTGAATTTATAATGAAACCTTTTATACTTTTAATTAATTTGTTAACATATCCAATACTGAGTAAATTTAAACCTGCCGTAATTTTGCACATGACAGAAGATGATTTTAAGTATCAGCTTGAAAAAAGTAGCCAAAATGGTGTTTTTGACCAAGATGCATCTGAAATTATTACTAATGCTGTTGAGTTTAAGGATATTACTGTTTCTGAAATACTAACTCCAAGAGTAGATATTGCTAGATTAAATAAAGATACTGTTGTTAAAGAAGCTCTAGAATATGCAACGAATGCAGGATACAGTAGGATACCAATTATTGAAGAATCGGTTGATAATATCATTGGTATTGTTCATATTAAGGATATTTTTAAAATATATTTGGAAGATTATGATAATATTGAAAAAACAGTTGTAAAAGATATTATGAGAAAGCCATATCGTATTCCAGAGGATAAAAAAATAAATGAATTACTCTGGGAAATGAAAAAGTCTCATCTTCAAATGGCTATTGTGATAGATGAATATGGTGGAACAGAAGGTCTTGTTACAATTGAAGATATTTTAGAAGAAATAGTTGGTGAAATAAGAGATGAATATGATACAGAAGAAGATTACATTGTAAAAGTAGATAAAGAAGAAGGAACAGCTTTAATAACAGGAAGAGCTGATATTGGGGAAATTAATGATTTGTTGGAAATCACTTTACCTGAAGATGATTTTGAAACTATTGGAGGTTTGGTTTTCAATGAATTAGGAAGAGTTGCTAAAGTTGGAGATGAATTAATAAAAAATGATGTCAAAATTATAGTGAATGAAGTTGATGGTGTAAACTTAACAAAACTTACAATCTTAAAGTTAAATGATGATAATTTAAATGAGGAGAAGCTTGTATGAATATAGCTGTTTTAGGTGGAGGTAGCTGGGGTACTGCTTTGGCAAAACTACTTTCAGATAAAGGGTATAAAGTTAAAATATGGGTTTATGAAGAAAGCGTTAAGGCAGAGATTAATAAAAAACATGAAAATATTACCTTTCTGCCAAATTTTAGTTTATCTAATAATTTGACAGCCACAAATAATATAAAAGAAGCAATAAAAGATGCAGATATGTTATTGTCTGTTCTTCCTTCTCAGTTTGTAAGAAAAATTTTTACAGAAATAAAAGAGGATATTCCCCTATATATACCAATCGTTTCAGCAACTAAAGGAATTGAATTAGATACTTCTTTTTTAATATCTGAAATACTTGAAGATGTTTTACATGAAAAATATCATTATTACTTAACTTTTTTATCTGGGCCTTCCTTTGCAAAAGAAGTTGCTTCTGAGCACCCTACTTTAGTAACGATTGCTTCAATAAATAAAAAATTAGCTAAAAAAGTTCAGGAAATATTTTCAACTCCGTTTTTCAGGGCATATACAACTAATGATGTTGTTGGAGTTGAAATTGGAGGAGCATTAAAAAATGTAATTGCAATTGGTGCTGGTATAATTTCTGGTTTAGGTTATGGAAGTAATACTACTTCAGCTCTTATAACAAGAGGACTCGCTAATATGACTCAATTTGCACTTAAAAGAGGGGCTAATCCATTAACTCTTTCTGGTTTAAGTGGGCTCGGTGACTTGGTTTTAACTTCAACATCTTCCCTATCAAGAAACTGGACTGTAGGAAATAGACTTGGTAAAGGGGAAAAGATAGAAGATATTTTAAAAAGTATGAATATGATTGCAGAAGGGATAAAAAATAGTGAATCTATTTATTTTGCTGCACAAAAAATAAATGTGGAAATGCCAATCTTTAATACTATATATAAAATTCTACATAAAAATCTTTCAATTAAAGAAGCTGGTATAGAATTAATGACAAGGGATTTAAAAGAGGAGATTAGATAATTGGAAAGAATTGACAATCTTCTTGTTAAATTAGGGCTTGCGGATTCGGTGAAAATGGCTCAGGCACTTGTGATTGCAGGTGATGTTTTGGTAAATGAGCAAAAAGTTATTAATTCATCTATAAAGTTTAAAGAAACAGATAAAATTAGAGTAAAAACTAAAATACCCTATGTTTCAAGAGCAGCATATAAGCTAAAAACAGCTTTAGATAGTTTTAAAATAGATATTACAGGTTATAATTGTGTTGATATTGGTGCTTCAACAGGTGGCTTTACTGATTTAATGATTCAAAATGGAGCTAAATTTGTTTATGCAATTGATGTTGGAACAAATCAACTGGCTTATAAATTAAGAATAAATAAAAAAGTAAAATCACTAGAAAAAACAAATGCAAGGTATTTTGATTTTACACAATTAAAAAATATAGATCTTTATACAGGTGATTTATCATTTATTTCTTTAAAATTAATACTAAAACAATTTATTCCTACAATGAAAATAAACAGTAAAGCTTTAATGCTTATCAAACCTCAGTTTGAGGTAAGTAAAGATATTGCAGACGAGTTTAATGGGGTAATAAAAGATAAAAAAATACATAATGAAGTAATAAATGATATTAAATCTTTTTTAAAAGATTACAATGTAAAAATAATAGATGTTATACCTTCTATTTTAGCTGGTGTACATGGAAATCAGGAGTATATTATTTATTTTATAAAAAATGAATGAATATTTATAATCTAGCGTAGTCTATACGGAAGATAACTTTTTTTTTGGAGGAAATATGAGTAAATTATTTTTGTTTATGTTAATGTTTAGCTTAACAATTCTAGGCAATAATGCTATGAATAATGCTAAAAATTTAACAAATGGTAAGCTTTTATCTGCAAATTATGGAAATGATGGGCGTCAGAAGCTATTTGCAATTACATCAACCGGAGCTTATTTATTTGTAAAACAAGGTTCATCTTTTAATAAATTTTTTGCAAAAACATTTAAAAATAATGAAACTCCATTATTTCGTTCTGCAGGTTTAAAAGATATTGATAATAATGGACATTTAGATTTTTGGTATGCAACAAAGTCTAATAATAAAAAAACTTTATATGTTATTAATACAAAGCCTAAACAAGGTAAGTACAGTTCATATTTAGTTGCATTAAAATCAAATGGAAGTATATTAAAATCAGGAAACTTAAGGGCAAATGGTGTTTTTCATAAATGGATGACTAATAAAGTTAAACATTTAAATGAAAATATAACAATTAGTCAAGAAGCACATAAAAGACCTCCTTTACATGTTGTTGGAACTAATAATGCAATGCAGACTGCAGCAGGCTTAGTTGATGGCAGAGTATTAAAAGCTGGTTTTTATACAAATCAAAATAGAAGTAAGTTTTTATATGCAATTACAAATACTCAGGCATATCTTTTTAAGCAAAATGGTAATAATTATAATAAATTTTTTAGTAAAAACTTAAAAAATGGATATAAGCCTGTTTTAAATAATGTTGGTATTTATGATGTTAAAGGAAATGGATTTGGTGATTTTTACTATGTGGTAAAAAATAATGTTAATAATAGAGTTATTTCTGTTGTTAATACTAAGCCTAAACAAGGAAAATACAGTTTCTATCTATTAATGAAAAAAGCAAATGGAAATATAACCAAATCAGGGAATTTAAGAGTAAATGGTGTTTTTCATAAGTGGATGAAAAAAAAAATAGGAATTAATAAAGTTGTTGTTGAACAACCTAAAGAAGATAAGCCAAAATTAAACGGAAATTACATCTATCTTTGTGATATTGCAACAAATGGAAAAGGTGGTCATAAAACAGGAGGAAATTATTGTGGTATTTCTATTAATGATTTTCAAGGTTATGAAATAGTTTTTCAACAAGTATATGGTCCTGTTCATTATATTGCTGCACATGAAAGATTTAGAAATGGTACATGGAAGTTAACTTATAAGGGTGCAATGAAAGTTTTAAGACTTTCTGATGTTAAAAAAACAAATAAGTCAACACATATAAACTTTTCAGTAAATGGTTCACATGAAAACTATGATAAATCAGTAACTAAAGTAAGAGTTTATAAAAAAGCATTAGTTCAAAATATGCCAACTAACCAAGAAGCATTAAATATTTTTAAGAGTAAAGCAAGATTAAGAAGAAATGAATCAGTTATAAAGATTTTTGTTTATAAAGAAAATTCACAAATGAAAATAGCAGCAATAACAACTAGTAGTTTATATATTTTAATTAATAAAAATTATAATTGGAAATTGAACTTAAAACATAAGCTTAAACTAAAAAAAGTTAAAATGTCAAATAATTTTAATGGTATGGAAGATGTTCAAAAAGATGGAGTTAAAGATATTTATTATACAACTGTTGATAAGAAAAAAGGATATAATCTTTTAAATTTATACTCAGTTGGAACAAATACAACATATACTGCTTATGCAAGAATGGGTGAAGCAATTGGTGATTTTGACCCAGAAGTAGAATTTAAATTTACTAAAAATACTCCTAAAAATTTAAAACCATGGTTTAAAAGAATGATTTTTAAATTTGGATTTGTTAAAAAACCAAGAGAGATATCTCAAAATGACCCTAAAGATGCTATGCAGTTATGGATTAGAGATAATGGTTTTTTAAATAAGAATTCTGAATTACAATTAAGATTTAGAATGTATGATGGAGACCAAGATAAGCATTTTATGACAAAAGGACTTCACCCTGTAATTGCAAAAGTTACTATTGGTAATATACTTTACAGATCTCATTATAAAGGTATTGTAACTGCTTATAACAGAAGTACTAATAAATCATATATTGTTTATATTGCTAAATCTAAAAGAAATTTTGTTTCAGCATTTGGCTATTCAAATAATAAAGTTTTTCTAGGAACTCAAAATGATGGACTTATTGTTTTTGATAAAAATGCAAATACTTTAAAGATATTAAGAAATAAGAAATTAAAGAATAAAGATATCTGGAAAATAATAAAAAAAGGAAATTCTTATCTTATATTTACAGATTCTAATAGAGCAATCAAAATTAAAGCTAAAAAACTAGAAAGATAGTAATTAATGGACAAAGAAAAGGCTCTTAAATATTTATATCGCTTAATTTCCCAAAGAGAATACTTAGAACAAACCCTTAAAAATAAACTTTATAAAAAGGGTGCAAGTAAACTTATTGTTGAAGAATCTATTAACAGATTAAAGGAGCTTAGTTATATTGATGATAATTCTTTTATCAAATCTTTTATCAAATCAGGAATTAATAAACTTAGTGGCCCAAATAAAATTAGAAATAAGTTATTTGTGTTAGGGGCAAATTCTAGTGATGTTGAATTATTGCTTGATGAGCTTTATACTCAGGAATTAATAAATAAAAATATAAAAGATTTAATCATTAAAAAGTCCAGAAAAGAAGATGATAGAAATAAAATTATTGCTTATTGTTCAAGGAGAGGATTTTCAATATCTGATATTTTAAATGCTGAATCTGATATAAATAAGGGATAATTCACTCCATCCACCCATATCCATGGGTTTTTACCTACAGTCATAGGTTTTACTAATTAGAAAAATAAGATTTATTTATTGAATATTTATAAATGGTATAATAATGATATCATAAATCTCCACCAACAATGGGTTGCAACCCATTGTTGGTGGAAGTAGCCAGGGCTCCCTTGATGCTGATTTGATTCTATTTCATATTGAATATGTAGTTTCTGATTGATTTTTAAATTTGAAAAACAATAGCAAAACCAA
>Ga0256827_10000028_pt1 | contig 71523 bp, 56 predicted proteins | sample CV84metaG_FD_185977 | JGI IMG/M metagenome (GOLD analysis project Ga0256827, IMG submission 185977) | Hydrothermal vent microbial communities from East Pacific Rise, Pacific Ocean - CV84 | ecosystem: Environmental > Aquatic > Marine > Hydrothermal vents | place: Pacific Ocean: East Pacific Rise... | reverse complement strand
AATTAGTGTTAGCAAGAAAATTTTATAATAATCCTGAATTCAATAATCTAAATTGGGATATTTAATTCTCTGATACTTGCAAACTCAACGCAGTTAATCTTTATTGATTAGGATTTTTAAAAGTAAACCTGCGGATTTTAGCTTGCATCGTGTGGTTTGCCCCTAGAGTATGAATTTTTTAGTTTAAACTCTTTAGTACGCTATTGTTTTACAACAATTTATTAGTTTTAGCTTTTGGTTTTCTTCCATAAAATAAATCGTCCATTTTCAAAGCTACTTCTCCAAATACATAAGAATTTTTTATACCCGTTCTAATAAAGTTGTGCATTATATTATTTGGGTGCGAAAAAGGGCAAACTTGAATACATTTTCCACAATCGGTGCCTGTTATAGCCCAATAAGTAAAACAAGCTTCGTGATTTATTTTCCAACGAATAACTCCTTCTTCGTCTTTCATTTTATCAAATGAAATTGCATTTGTTGGGCAATTATCTGCACATTTCTTACAAATTGTGCAAAAATCTACAATGCTCGATTCGTATTTATACTTGTTTATTATTAGTGGTATATCGGTGGTTACAACAGCAATTCTAACTCTTGGACCTAGTTCAGGAGTCATTAACAAACCCATTCTGCCAAATTCACCAAGTCCGGCATCTTTTGCTACAACAGGGCAAATTAAATCGTAGTTACCATCAAAATGGGGTTTTGCCGAATAGCCTAAGTTTCTAATAAATTGCGTTAATTGTGTAGCAATTTTTGCAGATTCTAAATATTGTTGAGATGATTCCATTATTGTTTCAGCCTTTGGAGCTGTGTCAATCATATTTTTATCCATTTCAACTACAAATGCTATGGCATATTTATGATTATTAATAATTGCTTTGCCATATTTATCGCCTCTGCCTTTAATATTATATAAATGATGCGGTTTTAATTCGGTTATACCAATATTTATTGCTCCAATTTGCTTAATCCATTTTTTGATATACCCAGTTAATTCTTGTGTATCAATGTTTTGTGTTTCTTTAAGTTTTTCATTATCAACAATAGGTATAAAACAATTTACAGTATCAAAATTGGCATCGGAACTTGCAAACTTAAATTTGTGATATTCGGTAGTTCCTTTTGAAAGCAAACCAAGTTTTTCTCTAAATTTATCGTCTAATATTTTTTTGTCGGGATTGTTTTTGTAGTATTCTTCAAATCTTTGTGTTCCTTTAATTAACTCATTTCTAGAGAACATTATATCTCTTTCGTCAAATTGAGTTTTTACAATACCCGGCTTAACTTTTATTTTATTTTTTAGTGGAATTATAAATATTACAAAAACAATAAAACTGATTGAAATAGTTAAAATATAAATAATATTATTTGCAGAAAAAAGAAAGGTAAGGAGTAATATAAAAAATAAAAAACTTGCTGATAGAGCCGAAATAAGAGCTGCCCTTTTTTCGTTTTCTTTAATGAATGTATAGGCAAATAGCAAGAAAACAATCACAAAAGTAATTAATATAATACTAGCAATTATTTGGATATATACTTCCATCAAAATGAATATTTCAATCAAAAGTAACTAAAAAAGCAAACTACGAAGTATAAAAAGCTTTATTTTTTCAAATAAGATCTATAAAACAATATAATTACAATTACACTAACAGTGATTGATGCATCAGCAATATTAAACACAGGTCTAAAAAACAAAAATTCTTCGCCTCCCCACAATGGAAACCAATCGGGGAAATTACCTCTTATTAAAGGAAAATAAAACATATCTACAACTTTTCCATAAAGGAAAGGGGCATAGCCTCCTGTTTCCGGAAATAATGTAGCAGGATTTGTTTTTATAATGCTTTCGTAATAAAAAGGGCTTTTGTTAAAAATAGTTCCATAAAATGCACTATCTAATATATTGCCCATTGCACCGGCAAAAATACCTGCTATACTTAGCATATAGCCTGTTGCAACTTTAGTTTTAGATAATTTATAAATATAATAACCAATAAATCCTACAGCAATAATTCTGAAAATACTTAAAGCAATTTTACCAAATTCGCCTCCAAGTTCAAAACCAAAAGCCATTCCGTTGTTTTCTGTAAAATGTATAATAAACCAATTGCCAAAAATATTATATTCTTGCCCAATAAACATATTGGTTTTTATCCAAATTTTTAATGCTTGGTCTATTATTAAAATTAATATAACAAATAGCCCTGCTTTTGTTAATTTATTCATCAATAAAAATTTTATTTGTAAAAGTATCACAAAACATTATATAATACCATTTAAACTATCAAATAACGTATAAAAACTTTATCTTTTTTCTTAGCGTCATTTAATAATACAAATGGTATAACACAAACCCTTCAAGGTTTTTGATACCTTGAAGGGTTTATAGTTTTATTCTTTCAACTTTACAAACTTTCAACTTATAGTTTATCGTCTATTATTTTTAGCATCAATACTTAGTGTGGCGTGTGGTACAGCTCTTAATCTTTCTTTTGATATAAGTTTGCCTGTTTCGCGACAAACACCGTAAGTCTTATTTTTAATTCTTATAAGTGCTGCCTCTAAATGTTGAATAAATTTTTGTTGACGCATTGCCAAACGGCTTGCTTCTTCTTTAGATAAAACAGCAGCTCCTTCTTCTAAAACTTTAAAAGTTGGCGATGTGTCTTGTGTATCGTTACCCGAACTATTATCTATAGATTGACGTAGAATGTCAAAGTCTTTTTTTGCTTTTTCTAATTTTTCAATTATTATTTCTTTAAATTCTTGCAGTTCTTCTTCGTTATATCTTGTTTTTTCTTCCATCACTATGTCCTTTCTTATTTTTTATTAATTTTAATATAAGTTTTTACACTATTTTCAATTTCTACGAGAAACTCCTCGTTTTGTTCTACATTATCAGACAAAATTATTTCGTCGGCTAATGTTTGAGTGGCAATATAATCTTTATAATTTAAAATCGCCTCGTTTATTTCGTCTTGTTTTCCAATTTTTATTAAGATTCTATCAACAACCTCAAATCCTAAATCTTTTCTAAAGTTTTGTATTCTGTTGATAAATTCACGTGCAATGCCTTCTTGCTTTAATTCGTTGGTAATTGTAACATCAAGAGCTACAGTATATTTTCCGTCGTTTGCAACCAGCCAACCCGGAATGTCTTCCGATATTATTTCAACATCTTCCATTGTTAAAATAATTTCTTCGCCTGCATTGTTTAAAATAAACTGCTGTTCGCTTTCAATTTTTGCAATATCTTCTTGCTCAAATTTTGCTAAAGCACCGGCAATAAATTTCATATGTTTTCCATATTTTGGACCAAGAGTTTTAAAATTTGGCTTAATCTTTTTAACCAAAACACCCGAAGTTTCTGTTAAAAACTCTAATTCTTTAACATTTACCTCCGATAAAATTAAATCTTTTACCTTGCTAATTTGCTTTTCAAAATTACTATCCAAAATAGGTATCATAATTTTTTTCAATGGCTGACGAACTTTTAAACTTACTTTTCTTCGTAAACCAAGCACCATAGACGAAACTTTTTGTGCAATTTCTTGACGTTCTTCCAATGATTTGTCAATTAGTTTTTCATCAAACTCGGGGAATTTTGCCAAATGTACCGATTGCTTATTTCTACCTGTTGCCGATGTTAAATCGCCATAAAGTTTCTCTGCATAAAATGGTGATATTGGTGCCATAAGTTGTGAAACTGTTTCTAAACAAGTATAAAGTGTTTGGTAAGCACCAATTTTATCTTCGTTATATTCTCCGCCCCAATAGCGTTTACGGTTTAATCTAACATACCAGTTACTTAAATTTTCGCTAACAAAATTTTGTATTGCACGACCTGCTTTTGTTGGCTCGTATGTTTCGTAATTTTCTTTTACTTCTTTTACCAAAGAGTTTAGTAAAGAAATTATCCAACGGTCAATTTCAGGACGTTTTTCAACAGGTATTTCTGCTTCCGAAAAATCAAATCCATCAACATTTGCATAAAGCGAAAAGAATGAATAAGTATTATAAAGTGTTCCGAAGAATTTACGACGAACTTCATCAATACCTTCTACATCAAATTTTAAGTTATCCCAAGGTTGTGCATTTGTTACCATATACCAACGCAATGGGTCTGAACCAAATTTTTCTATTGTCGAAAATGGGTCAACTCCATTGCCCAAACGCTTCGACATTTTCAAACCTTTTTTGTCTAAAACCAATCCGTTTGAAATAATATTTTTATATGCCACGCCATCAAACAACATTGTAGATATTGCGTGAAGCGTAAAGAACCAACCACGAGTTTGGTCAACGCCTTCGGCAATAAAATCGGCAGGATAAAATTTCTTTTCGTCAATTAATTCTTTATTCTCAAATGGATAGTGCAATTGTGCGTAAGGCATTGCACCGCTATCGAACCAAACATCAATAAGGTCTAACTCACGGGTTAATTTTTGCCCTGTTTCCGATACCAAATAAATATCATCAACATACGGACGGTGTAAGTCTATTTTTTCGTAGTTTTCTTTTGAGTAATCGCCTACAATAAAACCTTTTGCTTTAAACGGATTTTCTTTCATAAAGCCCTTTTCAACAGATTTTTCAATCTCGTTGTAAAGTTCTTCTACCGAGCCAATGCATATTTTTTCTGCTTTATCCTCGCTAACCCAAATTGGTAAAGGTGTTCCCCAATATCTCGAACGAGATAAATTCCAATCTTGCAAGTTTTCTAACCATTTACCAAATCTACCTGTTCCTGTCGATTTAGGTTTCCAATTTATAGTTTTGTTCAATTCGAACATACGTTCTTTATACTCTGTGGTTTTTATAAACCAACTATCTAAAGGATAGTATAATACAGGCTTATCAGTACGCCAACAATGTGGATAATTATGCTCGTGTTTTTCTACTTTAAATGCTTTGTTATCTAATTTTAGCATTACTGCTAAATCTACATCAAGTGTTGGTGCTTTTTCGTCTAATGTATTATCGTAGGCATTTTTAACGTATCGTCCTGCATATTCTGCATATTTTTCTTTGTTAAGATAGTCCTTAACAAAATTCTCGTCTAAATCTTCAATTCTAAAGAAACGACCTTGCTTATCAACCATTGGTTGACGAGTATCTTCTTTGTCTATTAAAATAAGAGGAACAATTCCTGCAGCTTTTGCAACTCTATCGTCATCAGCACCAAAAGTTGGAGCAATATGTACAATTCCTGTACCGTCTTCGGTGGTTACAAAATCGCCTAAAATTACTCGGAAAGCATCTCCATCGGGTTTAACCCAAGGGATTAATTGCTCATAAGAAATACCTTCTAAATCTTTGCCTTTGTATTCTGCTAATAATTTAAAAGGAATTTTTTTGTCAGCTTTTTTGTATTCGGCAAAATCGAGTTCGGCATTTTCTGCTTTAAAATATGCTGATACTCTATCTTTTGCTAAAATTACAATTATTTTTTCGCCTGTGTATTGATTAAAACTTGCTACTTTCACATAAGTGATACCCGAGCCAAGAGCCAAAGCTGTGTTAGATGGCAGTGTCCAAGGTGTTGTTGTCCAAGCTATAAAATGTACATCATTGGTAAAATCGCTATCGAATAAAAATTCTGATTTTTCGTTCTTAACAATCTTAAACTGAGCTACTGCTGTTGTATCTTTAACATCTTTATAGCAACCCGGTTGGTTAAGTTCGTGTGTACTTAAACCTGTTCCGGCTGCCGGAGAAAAGGGCTGAATTGTATATCCTTTGTAAAGTAAATTTTTGTTGTAAAGACGTTTCAATAATGCCCAAAGTGTTTCAATATATCTATTATCATAAGTGATATATGGGTCGTTCATATCTACCCAATATCCCATTTGTTTTGTTAAATTTTCCCACAAATCGGTGTATTTCATCACATCTTCTCGGCAAGCACGATTGTAGTCGTCAACAGAAACTTTTTTGCCTATATCTTCTTTTGTGATACCAAGTTTTTTTTCTACACTTAGCTCAATAGGTAATCCGTGAGTATCCCAACCGGCTTTACGTTTTACTTGAAATCCGTCTTGTGTTTTGTAGCGACAAAAAACATCTTTAATTGTTCGTGCCATTACGTGATGAATACCCGGCTTTCCGTTTGCCGATGGTGGTCCTTCGTAAAATACAAATGGCTTTTTCCCTTCACGTTCAGTTATACTTTTTTCGAAAGTATTTTCTTTCTCCCACAAATCAGATATTTCTTTGTTTATCTCTGATAGGTTAAATTGCTTGTACTCATTAAATTTACTCATTTTTTCGCCTCTTTTTTTGAATTTTGCAAAGATAGTAAACAATTAGTAATTAACAATTAATAATTTATAATTAGCCTTGGAGCAATAGAACAATTTAAACTAAAGTATATAAGATATATAAGGGCATATAAGATTTTAATTTATAATGCATAATTAACCATTTAGGGTCTGCCGAGAAACGCATAACAGGTTGTTACAAAGCTACTTAATCCAAGATACGCTATTGTAAATGCAAACTTTTTAAAACAGATGTACTTATAAGTTTGCATTTACAAATGTTAAAATCATAGTTTTGTGCTTGCTCTGAGGTGTATTAGTTTAGTTATTTTTTATCAAATCCTTATATTCTTTAACGCCTTTAATAAAGAAGTCGAAAACTATGCTACGATTATAAATTTCGGTGTGTTTGTAGTTTGTATTATGCTTTTTATTTTCGTGTCGTTTTGGTTTAAATTTTTTAATATTTGAGTAAAATGCAAAATGTGCCTTAATAACTGCTATAAAATTCTTAAATTCAAATCCTAGTAAAAATTTTAAGCCTGCCACCCCGTCAAGAATCATTCTAGCAACAAAAATACGATGGAATTTTTTGTCTGACAGGTTTTTATATAATAAAAAAAGATTATTTCTAAAATTTAGATATGTTTTAAACGGATTACTCTCGTCGAGAGTAGCACCTCCAACATGATAAACCGTAGAACTTGGTGTATAAACTATATTATAACCACGGTTTTTTAATCGCCAACAAAGGTCTATTTCTTCCATATGAGCGAAAAAATCTGCATCAAAGCCATTTGCTTCGTGAAACAAGTTAGCTTTTATAAAAATACATGCTCCCGAAGCCCAAAAAATATCAGCTTGTTTTTCGTATTGATTATTATCTTGCTCAAAAACATTAAAAATTCTTCCTCTGCAAAATGTATATCCATATTTATCAATCATACCGCCTGCTGCTCCTGCATATTCGAGAAATCTTTTGTCTTTATACGATTTTATTTTGGGCTGAACAGCTGCAATTTGCTCATCAGATTTTATTGTATTATATAAGCCATCTAACCAGTTTTCTGTAACTTCTACATCAGAATTTATTATAACATAATACTTGGCTTTAATTTTTTTTAATGCAACATTATAACCTTCGGCAAAGCCATAATTTTTATCGTTAATTACAAGTTTAATTTTGGGATATTTCTGCTTAATAAAATTTATTGAATTATCGGTAGAGGCATTATCAACAACGTATATTTCGGTATCTTCTCGTTTGCTATATTGCGTAATACTCGGAAGAAATTCTTCTAAAAGCTTTTCTCCGTTCCAATTTAAGATTACTACAGCAATATTTATCATCGATTATATATTTTTTACAAAGATAATATTTTTAATTCTTAAGTCTAAGTACATAACAAAAAATTACTAATTCCCTTTTTTTAAAGGGTGTTTAGTTGTCTTGAGATTTTCTTACAATAAATATTAAACCAATAAAAATAATTAGAACAAATATTAAAATAGCAATAGCTCCAATTGTAAAATACATTCTTCGTTTATTTACCTTCTTTATCATTAATAATTCTTGTTCTTTCAATAAAAGAATTTCTTTCTGTCTTTTTTGTTGTATTATTTTAATACTATCTAATTCTTTTGAAAACGCTAAACTATCTATTATTACAATACTATCCACTTTATTAAAAGCGTTAATTATAGGCTTAGAAATTCTTGGTTTTCCATTTAAATTAGCAGAATCTTGTGCAAATAATTGTATTGAAAACACAATAAAAAGAGATAAAATAATTAGTAATGTTTTCATTATTCAATAAGATTTGTTAATTCAAATTTATTTCCATCGAACAAATCTTTATCACTTATTTTTATTTCGGGAATAACCAATAATGCCATAAAAGATAAAGTCATAAATGGGGCATATAAATTAGAACCTAATTCGTTTTTTACAATATGATTTAATAATTCGTATTCGCTAGCAACTTTTTCTATTGGTGAGTTTGTCATTAAACCGGCAATTTCTAGTTGTAAATCAAAGATTTTTTCGCCATTATAAACTGCAATTCCCCCTTGGTTTTCTACTATCTTATTTACAAGCTTTACTATATCATTATCTGTAACTCCACAAGCAATAATATTATGACTATCGTGAGCTATACTGCTAGCTATAGCACCATGTTGCAATCCAAAGTTTTTAATAAATCCCACAGCAGGTTTCGACTTTTTATATCTGTTATAAACTACTATTTTTATAATATCATTTTGTATATCTGATAGTATTTCTCCTTGCTCATTTTTTGGTAAATTTTCTAAACTTTGTTTGGTTAATAAATCTCCATCAAAACAATTTATTACTTTTATTTTTTTGTTTTCTTTATTATAAATTTTTATATCATTTTCTGTAATTTTTTCGGCAACAAAATTATTCAATTTTTTATTCTCAAAACCTGAAATATTAACTCTTTGTCCGTTAAAAATTTCTTCTCCGTTAATATATGTTTTTAAAACAGAAAAATCTTTTAAATTATTAATAATTACAAAATCGGCACTATTATTTTTTTGCAAACTTCCAACATTTAGGGCATAGTGTTTTATAGGATTTATGTTTACAGCTTTAATAATATTAAACAAATTTAGGCCTTTTTTAAGGCTTCGTTTCACAAGTTCGTTTATATGCCCAAGCATTAAATCATCGGGGTGAGAATCGTCTGTACAAAGCATTATATCATTCGGATACAAATCTATTAATGAATAAAGAGCTTCAAAGTTTTTTGCAGCACTTCCTTCTCTTATTTGAACTTTCATTCCGAGTTTTATTTTTGCTTTGGCTTCTTCAATTGTAGTACATTCGTGGTCGGTTGAGATGCCCGAATGTACATATTTTTCTAATTCATCTCCTTTTAATCCCGGAGCATGACCATCAATTGGCATATTTAATTCTTTTGCATATTTTAGTTTATTATGCACATCTACATCATTAAAAATAACTCCTGGGTAATTCATCATTTCTGATAGAAAATGCAAGTCTTTATTCTTTAGTAACTCATGCACTTTGTCAGAATTAAGTACAGCTCCCGAAGTTTCAAAACCTGTTGCAGGAACACAAGAAGGTACTCCAAAATAAAATTTCATTGGAGAAAGTTTAGAATTTTCTATCATAAATTCTATTCCTTTTTCGCCAAGTACATTTGCAATTTCGTGTGGGTCGGAAACCACAGCCACTGTTCCCCATTTTACAGCCTGCTTAGAAAATTCTAAAGGTGTTATCATAGAACTTTCGATATGCACATGCGAATTTACAAAACCGGGCAAAATAAAATTTTCTTCAGAAATTGTATCATCTTCAATAATATCAATAATTTTATCTTCAGAAATTATCAGTTTCCCTTTGTATATTCTTTCTTGTATTGCGTCAACTATATTACCTTTTACTTCAAAACGCTTGTTTTTCATAATAAATAATTTGTGTTCCACGTGGAACAATTTTTATTGTGTATTTAAATATTTTGAATATTTTCACTTTTTGTTCCACGTGGAACAAAAAAGTTATCTTCCAAATTTTATTAATAAAACAGAAATATCAGAAGGGCTTACTCCAGGAATTCGACTTGCTTGTCCAATATTAGTAGGTTTTATCTTTTTTAACTTTTGTCTGGCTTCCGTAGAAATGTTTTTCATTGCCGAGTAGTCAAAATTATCGGGGATTCTAACTTTTTCTAATCTTTTGCCTTTTTCTGCGTTATTTCTTTCTCGTTCTATATATCCAGAATACTTTACTCCTATTTCACAACTTTCGAGCTGTTCGTTGGTTATAGCATTTATATCAACATATTCTTTAAGTAAAGAATCAATTGCTACTAAATTTTTTAAAATTACTTTTGGTCGCAAAACCAAATCGAAAAGTTTTGTTTTTTGTTTTAATGCTTTTTCTCCTTGTTGCTCTAAATATGAATTTACTATTTCGGGTTTTGTTGATGTCTTTTTTAAAAACAAAATTAATTTATCAACTTTTTTATATTTTTCTTTAAATTCTAAATATCGTTTTTCCGAAATTAAACCAAAAGAATATCCATATTCGCATAATCGTGCATCGGCATTATCTTGTCGTAACAAAATTCTGAACTCTGCACGCGATGTAAACATACGATATGGTTCATCTACACCTTTAGTAACTAAATCGTCGATTAAAACGCCTATATATGCTTGATCTCGCTGCAAAATAAAATTTTCTTTATTATCAATGTTTAAACTAGCATTTATCCCTGCCATTAAACCTTGTGCTGCGGCTTCTTCGTAACCTGTTGTTCCGTTTATTTGACCTGCAAAAAATAAATTTTCTACAAGTTTTGTTTCTAAATTATGTTTTAATTCAGTAGGGTCGAAATAATCGTATTCTATTGCATATCCGGGACGATAAATTTTAACATTTTCTAAACCTTTAATTTTTCGTAATGCTTGCAATTGCACCTCCCATGGCAATGAACTAGAAAATCCATTAATATAATACTCGTTTGTATCAACTCCTTCGGGTTCTAAAAACAGTTGATGGCTATCTTTATCTGCAAAAGTTTTTAACTTGTCTTCAATACTTGGGCAATATCGTGGACCAACGCCTTGTATTGTTCCATCAAACAAAGGGCTAAGCTCAAATCCTGTACGCAGTGTATCGTGTACATCAACATCAGTGAAAGCTATATAACACGAACGTTGATTTTGTACGGGTTTAGTTTCTGACGAAAACGAGAACTTTTCGGGTTGCTCGTCTCCTTTTTGCTCGTCGAGTAAATCAAAATTTATACTTCTGCCATCAATACGTGCGGGGGTTCCTGTTTTTAGTTTTTTAACCGAAAAGCCTTTTTCTATAAGTTGCTCCGATAATCCGAAAGAAGAATTATCGCCTGCTCTACCACCAACTATCTGAGTTTTACCAATATGCATTAAGCCATTAAGAAAAGTTCCGTTGGTTAAAACCACAGCTTTTGCTTTAATTGATATGCCCAAAATTGTTTTTACTCCAACAATTTTATTGCCTTCAAAAATTAGTTCGTTAACAGTATCTTGAAGCAAATCGAGATTATCGGTGTTTTCTAAAAGGCTTCTCCACTCCGAAGAATAAATCATTCTATCGCACTGTGCACGTGGGCTCCACATGGCAGGACCTTTAGATTTATTAAGCATACGGAATTGGATTGTAGATTTATCGGTAATAATTCCCATTCCACCGCCAAGTACATCAATTTCGCGTGCAATTTGCCCTTTTGCAATGCCCCCAATGGCAGGATTACAACTCATTTGTGCAAGTTTGTTCAAATCCATTGTTATTAATAAACTAGATTTTCCCATACCTGCGGCGGATATAGCGGCTTCGCAACCGGCATGCCCTGCTCCAACAATTATTATTTCGTAGTTTGGAAACATAATTTGTAAATTTGCAACAAATATACATTAAATATTTTTTTATTATGATTTCTAAATTATATCTATCGGTTTTTATTTTGTTGATGAGTTTAAGTATGTTTGCTCAAAAATATAGTCTTAAAGGAAACATACTTAACTGCAAATCAGAGTATTTAGAGATTTCTAAATATAATTTTAATAATAAAAATTATATCGATAGTATTAAAATTAAGGACAATAAAATTTATATTGATTTATCAGGGTTTGAAAAAGGTATGTATAATATCAAAAATAAATACATGTCGGTAGATTTTATTTTTAATGATGAAAATATTGAAATGATATATGATTGTGGTAAAAAAGAAAATGTTATTATCACAAAATCTGTTGAAAATAAAATACTTAACGAGTTTTTTGATTTCTACGAAACTAATAATTTATCTTATACACTTTTAAGCCAGTTGCAAAATTATTATCCTAAACAAGATGATTTTTACAATGATATTATTGATAAAATAAACCAACTTAATCAAGATAATATTGATTATATTGATAGTATAAACAAAGAATTTTCTAAAACATTGGTTTCTGAAATATTACAACTTTATATGCCAAATAAAACAGATTTTTTAGATACAAATGTTTTGTATAGCAATGATTTAAAAAATACGGTTTTTCTTGGCGATTTAATTATTTCGTATATAAATACATATCAGAAAAAAAACTATACAAAAGAACAACAAGAAAATGCTTTTAAACCCGCTATAGATGTAATTTTTAATACTTTTAAAAACAATCCAAGTCTTTCGATAAATGTTGCCGATTATTTAGTTGATAAATTTAGATACTTTGAATTTGATGAAATTAGTGAATATATTGCCGAAAAAACAAGTGTTTATAAAAACGATAATTGCTTAAAAAACACTATATTGCAAAATAAATATAATAATATTACAGCTCTTTTAAATATACAATTAGGCAAACAAGCACCAAATTTTAATATCAGAAAAAATATAAATTTATACGATATAAAATCGGAATATAAATTGTTAATTTTTTGGACAAGTTGGTGTTCGCATTGCGAAGAGTTTATAGATAAGTTAATTGTAAACAATAAAGATTTACCCGATAATATTAAAATTGTAACCTATTCGTTAGATTTTGAAGAAAAAGATTGGAAAGATATAAGTAAAAAATTTCCGATAACTTGGATAAACCATTGTATGTGTAACGATGCCACCGAAGCTGTTCCAGATGCTTATGCTGTATATTCTACTCCTGCTGTTTTCTACCTCGATAAAAATAATGTTATTATTGATAAACCAAAAAAGTTTGAAGATATTGAGGGATTGATTTATTAAATGGCTCTATTGCTCTATTGCTAAAAGGCTAATTATGCATTATTAATCGCACAAAGTGTAAATCTATTTGGATAAACTAAATATTTTTTATTCTTTTGTTTTTAAGACTGTTTAATTATGAAAAAACAGCCAATAAATAAAACTTAAATTAATTATGACTAAATATTACGACATTCATTGTCATGTTTTTAACAAAAACATTTTTAACCGAAATATTATTAGTGTTTTAATAACTTTAGCTGAGTTATCGGATAATATGAGTACAAACGATAAAGAGGGTAAAATAAAACAAGTTCTTACTCAATTAAACTCTGGATTAGATACAATAATGTCATCAAATACAGAAGAAGTTTTTAATATTATAGACAAAGCATATAAAAAACAATTTATTATTACTCCATTAATGTTTGATTTAACTTATGTTGATGATAATGATGGAAATATTACTCAAAATTCTAGATATTTTAAAAATATTAAACATTTTATAGTAAAAATTAAATACCTTATTAAAAGTCTTAAAGTAATATATACAAACAACGAAATTGATGATTTATTAACTAATATTTTAAAGAACATAAATAAATATCAACAATTTCTTGATGATGCAACTAATGCAGATGAATTATTAATAGATTCAAATAATTATTCTCAACAAATAGAAGATTTAGAAAAATTAGCAACAAATTTTTCTCGTGTAAAACCATTCTTTTCTATTGATACAAGAAGAGAACGTAACGATAATGAAAATTTATTAGACCTAGTAAAAGAAAAAATTAAAGGAGAAAATGCAAAATTTATAGGCATTAAACTATACGCACCAGCCGGATTTTCTCCAACCGACCCTATACTTATGGGTACAAATAATAAAGAAGGCATTTATAAATATTGCCAAGAAAATAATATCCCTATTACAATACACAATTCTAATTCTGGTTTTTCTTGTTTTTCGAGACAACTTAAAGTTTGGGGCGATTTTAATCTTAACGGAGAAATAATAAAATTAAATGGGGAAAAAATAAAATTTGACACTAAATTCTTTTCAATATTAGAAACTTCCTCTGCAATAAAGGAACGAGCAGAAAAATTAAATCATCCAAAATTATGGGAAAAAGTGCTAAAAAAATATCCAAATCTTATTATCAACTTTGCACATTTTGGAGGAAGTAGTCAAATAATGGAATATGTAAATTATTTATTTCCTTACGATGCTAAAAAAATAGATGCTTTTGATTTTGAAGACCTTATAGATGATATTGAAAACGAAGACGATAAATTATTTATTAAAAATTATTATGAGTTTCACGAAAATGGAGTTGAATCGTCTTATTATTTAAAAAATAATATTAATGATGATGATAGAAAAAAATTATGGTTAATATTATATAGCAAAGATAAAATTGATAATTGGAGTAGAAGAATATATGATATAATAAGTAATCCGCAATATCCTAACGCTTACACCGATTTATCTTGTTTCTCTGAAGGATCAGATTCTATAAAAGAGGCTTTAAATAAATTTAAAATTAAAATATTTGATGAACAATCTGATGACTATACTAGAAGTAAATTTCTTTACGGAACAGATTTCTTTTTTTCATTATTATCAGGTATTACCTTAGATGATTATATTAAAGATTTTATTGATGTTTTTGGTGAAGAAGATTTTAAAATAATTGCAAGTCGTAACTCTGAGAAATTTTTAGGAATTAATCAATAATAAACTATGATAACAAATAACACATCAAGAAAACATTTTTTAATACTTGGAGATATTAAAAAAATTAAGAATTACAAGCAAAAACAAAAACTAAGTAAAATTCTTGAAGAAGAAAAAAAATTAGGAAAAAAACCTATTTGGGCTACTCTTGGTTGGAAAGATAATAAGACTTTTAAAACAGATATTTTTAACTCAAAAAAAGGAAATACTGACACAAACAAAAGAGATTTGTTAACCCATTCTATTGTAGAAGAAATTAAAACTTTTAACACCAAAATAAGAAAGAAAACAGATGTAATAGAAAGATATATAAATTTTGACAGTGCCGATTTTAATATAGAGTGGAAAAAAATTAAAACTTATGATGAAATACCAGAGCTTCGTTTAGATTTATTTCTTGAAAAAAGCGAAGGAGCAATGGTTTATTATTATCATCAACATAAAGATAATATAAAAACCTTAAACGATAGCGAAGTTTTTGAGCAATTTATACAGCCCGAGGCAACAAAAAATCATACAACCGATAGAGATAAATTAAGCTATTATTTTAAACCTTTACCTCCGCTTGTGTATGAATTAGATAGTAAGGGAAATATTGATTGGGGACTTGAAGAGAGATTTACATCTTTTGTTATAAAAATTGTTACTTTTAAAAGAAACGAAGGTACACCAAAAAAATTAATGCACGAATTTTTTGGTAACGAAAGCATTAAAACTATTATAAAAAACAAAGGAAAAAACATTCCTTATAATATGTTTGGGAAAGATAAAAACAGATTATGGGTTTATAATAATAAAATAAATCATAGTTCTGTTATCGAAGGAGACAAAATAAAATATGATATGGCAGGAGCTTTCTATCATGTTGATAGCAAACATAAAATTGATAGAAACAAAAAAACATTATTACTTATTCATGGTACATTTTCAAATACTTTTAACACTTTTAAGGGTTTAATAGAATATCAAGATAAAACTTCGGAATTAAAAGAATTTTTAAAAAACAATGTTTACGAACAAGTAATTGCTTTTGATCACCCTACAATAAGTGCCGATGTTTTTCAGAATATAAAAGATTTAAAAAAATTATTAGGTACAACTAAATTCAAGAAAACTGTTAGTATAATTGCGGCTAGCAGGGGTTGTATTTTAACCCAAGCAATTGGTGGCGACAAAACACTTCCGTTTAAAGTAGATAAAGCATTAATGTTTTCTCCTGCAAATGGTGTTGGTTATTTTTCTGCCGGAGATAAACTTGCTACAGGGCTTGGAATACTAAAAAAAGTAACCGAAGGAACGGTAGGGAAATATATTTTTGCCTTATTACAATTTTCGGCTAAATATTTCTTAGACCAACCAGGTCCTCAACAAATGACTTTTGGGAGTAAGGAATTAAAAAGAGTAGAAGAACTTAGTTTAGCCAATCCAAATTCAAAATATACATCTGTTGTAAACGATTGGGAATCGCAACTTACTAGCGGTTGGCTAAAAAAAGCAGGAATGATTGTAGCCGATAATGTAATTAAATTAATATTAGGTTTTAAACACGATTTTGTTGTAGGAGTAAAAGGACAAAGAAATACACCAAAATCTTTTAAAGTTAATAATATACCAATGGCTAGCATTCATACAAAATATTTTAATAAAGATTTTTTACATATAAGACATGGTAAAGAAGTAATTCTTTCTCATTTTATTAGAGAATATTTGTAATTTTTTTTTAATACATTTACAATAGCATATTTTGGATTAAGTGGCTTTGTAATAATTTGTTATGCGTTTCTCAGCAGACCCTACGTAAATTTATGCAGAGTGAGGGACAAACAATGGGGCAATCTTTTCAAATTTACCGTCATTGCGAACTCACAGAGTAAAGCAATCTCTTCGATTGATACATAAAGTCAAGAGATTGATATTAATTATTCCAAATAAGTTGCATTTCTGCATTATATTTTATTTTATTATTATCGAAAAGCCATTGTATCACTTTTATAGTTTTATGATGCGGGAATTTTGAAATTTCTATAACATCATTTAGAGTTTTAGTGTTTTTTAAGATAATTTCTTTTAGTTCTTTTAGCACAATATCAAATTCATATTTACTTAGTTTTAGTTCGTTTCTTCGTCTGCAAATATCACAAGTGCCACAACGGTCGGCATTTTCCTCGCCAAAATATTCTAAAATTATCTGACTTCGGCATTTTGCAATTGAATCGGTATATTTAATTACAGAATCTACTCTTTTTATAAATTGTTCTTTTCTAAATCCGTAGGTTTTATACGAAATTCCTACAGAATCATCGGGTAATCGTTCTTCAATAAAAGTAATTTTAGGGCTAGAACTTTCGGGTAAATAATCAACTAATTTTAACTCGTGTAGTGTTAATAAATACTTTATTATAAGTTTTTTGTCAACTTTAAAGAACCTAGCTATATAATTTTCATCAATTCTAATATAATCGGTAAACATGCCCGAATATGTTCGCAGCATTAGTTTTATTATTTTATCGTAGTTTGGGTTTGCTACCTGAAATTTATATAAATCGTCGTTGCTAACAATAAAACGTATTTTAGATGGATTATAAAATGCCTCGCTTAAATAAATTAGATTTTCTTGCTGTAGAATTTTTAAAGAATTAAATGTTTCAATAGCTTTTAAATTATATTTTTTAATAAAATCTGTAAAAACAAAAGGATAGCTCACTCCTTTTCCAAATCCGATAGGAATATTTAAAAAATTTGAAAGAGCATTATAAACGGTTTTAATATATTTTATTTCAGGAAATTCTTTTGATACTCTTTGTTGCAAATTTATAATATCATTATCATCATAGAGTAAAACTGCAAATGCTTTTTTTTCGTCTCGGCCTCCTCTTCCGGCTTCTTGATAATATGCTTCTAATGAATTGGGTATATCAATATGAATTACAAAACGTACATTAGATTTGTCTATCCCCATTCCAAAAGCATTTGTAGAAACAATTACTCTTATATCTCCTCTAATCCAAGTTTCTTGAATTAAACTACGTTGGTCTGGTTTTAATCCGGCATGATAGAATCCTGTTTTAATACCCCTGTGATTTAAAAATTTTGCAACTTCAACAGTTTGCTTACGATTTCTAACATAAATAATGCCTGTACCCGGAACATATTTTATTATCCGTAAAAGATATTGAAGTTTTTTTTCGGTTTTTCTAACAATATAAATCAAATTTTTTCGCTCAAAGCTTTTTCTAAAAATATTATGCTTTTTAAACTCCAATTTATTCATTATATCTGTTGCTACTTCGGGAGTTGCCGAGGCAGTAAGTGCTAAAATAGGAACATTTTTTGCAAACTCTCGTATTTCAGCAATTTTTAAATATGATGGACGAAAATCGTAACCCCATTGCGAAATACAGTGTGCCTCGTCTATTGCAATTAAATTTATATTTATGGCAGGTAGTTTTGCTCTAAATAAATCTGTGCCAAGTCGTTCGGGCGATAGGTATAAAAATTTTATATCGCTAAAAATACATTTATCTAAGGCAATATCAATTTCTCTGTGGCTCATGCTTGAGTCTAATGAAATTGCTTTTATTCCACGTTTTTGCAAATTTGCAACTTGGTCTTTCATTAGTGCAATTAGCGGTGTTACAACAATGCACAAACCTTCTTTAGCCATTGTCGGCACTTGAAAAGTTATAGATTTTCCACCTCCTGTGGGCATTAATGCAAGTGTGTCGTTACCTTCTAAAACCGACAAAATAATATCTTCTTGGAGTGCCCTAAACGATGGATAACCCCAGTATTTTAATAATATTTTTTTTATTTTGTCTTTCACTTCTTTATTTTAGAAGTTCTCCCTTAATAAATTTAAAAGTGAAAATATTATTGTTGCTATTAATACTAACAAAATAACAAGATTTTGGTAAGTTACTTACATCAATATTATTATTCATAGATTTTAAAATCAGTTTACCTCTTATATCATAAATATTTACAATAGAATTTTTTGGTAAATTATCAATATGTAAAGTGTTTTTTACAGGATTTGGATATATTTTAATATCCAAATTTTGTGCTTTCTGAATTTCTGTTATTGTATTGTTATGTATATTATAAAAACATCTATTATATAAACTCCAGTCGTTTATGCTATTATTCCAATAATATTCCGATTGTGATGTTGGTTCATTATCTATATTATAAGTATATGTGCATTTATCATTACCAACCCAGTTATTTGTATTTGTATCTAATGTATAACTTGCACTTAAAATAATATTATTATTTGTATCATAGCCTGTTTCTATTTTGGAATTAGCAAGCCAATTATTTGTGTTTATATTCCAAGCATAATCAATAACTAAGGTTTTATTATTATTGTTATCATAGCTATATTCAAATTTATAATGACCAATCCAATCATTTGTATTTGTATCTATTTTATACATTCCATATAAGCTTATATTATTGTTTGTATCATAACCGTATTCCATTTTTTGATCTTCAATCCAATCGTTTATGTTTATATCCCAATTATAATGATTAACCAGAATTAAGTTATTGTTTATATTGTAGAAATACTCAGTTTTATAATTCTCAACCCAATCGTTTGTACCCCATGTATAAGAAAGGCATAAGCTTTTATTATTTTCATCATAAGAATATTGTGTTTTATAATTGCCAATCCAATTATTTGTAGTTGTATCCCATATATAATTAACATTTAAAGTATTGTTATTATTTTCATCAAAAATAGATTCATTTTTCTTATTAAGAACCCAATTATTTGTGTTTGTATCCCATTTATAAGAAAAATACAATATTAAATCATTATTTTCATTGAAGCTGAATTCTTCTTTCTGACAACCAATCCAATCGTTTATATCCCAAATATACGAAATAAATAATATTATATTATTATTGTCATCGTAGGCATATTCATGTTTATAATGACCAATCCAACTGTTTGTGCTTGTATCCCAATTATAGCTAGCATATAAAGTATTATTATTGCCATCATAAATATATTCATATTTATAATTCCCAATCCAACTGTTTGTGTTTATATCTCGGTCATAAGATATAAATAAAATTAGCTTATTATTTATATCAAAAGCATATTCATGTTTTTTAAATATGTTCCAACTATTTGCATTCCAATTATAAAAAACCGACATACTTAAAATGTTATTTTCATCATAGGTATATTTAATTTTAGTCAGATTAACCCAATTATTTGTATTTGTATCCCAAAAATAACTCTTGTATAAACTTTTATTTCCATTTATATCATATTTATACTCGCTCATATGCCCATCTATAATTATAGAATCTAGGGAAGTGGTATAAGAATAGCATAAAGTATCTGTTACTATAGTTGTGTCATAATATTGAACGGTGTTAATAATATTATCTTTATTGAATAGATTTTCTAATTGTTCGTTATTGTCACTCTTAAAATTTTGTGCTTGACTGTAAATAGTTGTTAATACCATTAAAACAGTTATTAATTTCATTTTCATAATTTTTTTATTTTAGGTTTGTTTAATATGACGTTTTTATATTCATTTTAGTTGTCTATATGTTTTATTTTTTTCGAGTAATAGAGTAATTTATTAATTTTTGTAAAGATATTTTTGCTTCGTTATCAACAAATTGAGATAATAATTGCAAAGCATTATCTTTATATTCTAACATAGTTTTTTCGGTATATTCTAAACCTCCTTTTTGTTTTGCAAAATTGGTTATTTCGCCAATAATTTTATCAGTTTTTTTCTTTTTCTTTAACAGTGCTAATATATGTTTTTTTTCTTGTTTTGTCGATTTATTAAGTGCATAAATTAAAGGTAAAGTAAGTTTTCGTTCTTTTATATCGTTGCCTGTTGGTTTTCCTGTAAGGTTAGTTTTTTGATAGTCGAACAAATCGTCTTTTATCTGAAAAGCTATGCCTGCAAGTTCGCCTATTTGCCATAGTTTGTTTACTTGTTCGGCATTTAAACCTGCCGATTTTCCTCCTGTTGCCATACACGAGGCAATTAGCACTGCTGTTTTTTTTCTGATTATCTCAAAATAAACATCTTCTTTTATATCTAATTTTCGTGCTTTTTCTATTTGCATAAGTTCGCCTTCGCTCATTTCTCGCACGGCTTTGCTAACAATTTCTAAAAGTTCGTATTCTTTGTTTTCTAAAGCAATAAGCATTCCTTTCGAAAGTAAAAAATCGCCAACCAACACAGCTATTTTATTTTTCCACAGGGCATTAATAGAAAATACTCCTCTACGCATATGCGAATCGTCAACAACATCGTCGTGAATTAGTGTAGCAGTGTGCATTAGCTCAATTAATGCGGCGGCTCTGTAGGTAGATTTATTTGTTTCGCCAATCATTTTTGCCGATAAAAACACAAACATAGGACGCATTTGTTTGCCTTTGCGTTTTATTATGTAGTTTGTAACTACGTCAAGCAAGGAGATTTTAGATTTAACTGCATCACGAAAAAATGGTTCAAATTCTTTTAATTCGTTTTCAACAGGGGCTTTTATTTCATCTAATATCGCCATTTTGCCAAGCTATTCTTGTGCTTTAAGTTGATGGTTTCCTTCTTTGCAAGTTCCATCTAAAATTGCATTATATTTTTTTGTATCGTTTAAAACAGAAACAGCTTTTTCAATAATTGGATCTGTTTTTAAAATAGCTTCCATTTTCCCTTTCTGATAATAGTATCTACTTACAATTTCTTCGCTTAAAAGTTCTACAATTTCTTTTTTAAATGTTTGTAAATCTTTGTCTTTATCGTGTGCTAATTTAGCTGTTAGTTCAGTAAAAGCTTCTTTAGATTGTTCGTAATATTTTTCTTTTTTGGCAATATCAATAAGTTCTTCTAAGTCTTTATTGCTTTTTGTTTCGTAATCAAATTCTTTGTCTTGCAACCAAGTAATAAAGTTTTTGTAATCTTCGTCGGTAAATTTAAAATTTCTTGCCGAAGGAATAGAATCGTGTTTTAGTGTATATTCTGTAGCATAATTGAAAATAAGATTTTTTGTTACTAAACTAACGGCTATTGGGCTCATAAATTCGCCTTCGTGAATAATATCGGGTAAAATTCCTCCGCCATCTTTTACAATTCTGCCTTTTTTTGTTTTAAATTCAGTAATTAAAGAATCCGGAACTTTTCCAACACTTCCGTCTTCTCTGCGATTTGTGTAATCTAATGCTTGAATACATCTTCCGCTTGGAATATAGTATTTTGCAATTGTTACTTTTAGTTGTGCATTGTAGCTTAGTTTTCGGGTAGATTGTACTAATCCTTTGCCAAAACTTCTTTCGCCAATTATTACGGCTCTGTCTAAATCTTGCAACGAACCTGATACAATTTCTGATGCCGATGCCGATTGGCTATTAATTAATACAACTAATGGTATTTGTGTGTCAACAGGGGCAAACATTGCTTTGTATTCTTTGTCCCATTGCGATACTTTTCCTTTTGTGCTTACAATTTCTTCGCCTTTATCTACAAATATATTTGATATTTTAATTGCTTCCATTAATAATCCGCCTGGGTTTCCTCGCAAGTCGAAGATTATTCCTTTTGCGTTTTGTTTTTTTAATGATGAAACAGCGTTTTTAACTTCTTTGGCTGCATCTGTAGTAAATCTCGAAAGACGTAAATAACCTATTGAGTCGTTTATCATTCCGTAGTATGGAACATTGTTTATTTTAATTTCTTTTCTTGTTATTGTAAAATCTAAAGCTTTGTCGGTTCCGGGTCTTTTAATTTTTAATTTTAGTTCGGTGTTTGGCGAGCCTTTTAATTTTTCGCTTACTTGTTTTGTGGTTTTTCCTTTAACATCGTCGCCACCAATTTCTATAATCATATCTCCTGATTTTAGTCCGGCAAGTTGTGCGGGTTTTCCTTCATAAGGGTCTGATATAATAATATAATCATCTCCTTTTCTAATTAATGCACCTATTCCTCCATATTTTCCTGTAGTCATTAGTTTATAATTTTCTATGTCGGCTTCGGGGATATAGTTTGTGTAAGGGTCAAGAGATTTTAGCATTGCATCTATCGATGTTTTTATTAATTCTCCGGGGTCGGTTTCATCTACATAAAAAATATTTAGTTCTCTAAAAAGAGTAAAATAAATATCTAAATTTTTTGTGATTTCAAAATTTATATCTTCATTAACTGCTATAAATCCGAGCGAACTAAAAATTATTGCAATACTAACAACAATTATTTTGTATCGTTTTTTGATATTGGAAAGTTTCATTCTTTTTCTAATTTTTTAACTAATTTTTCTAAAGCCGATTTCATAGTTTTTTCTATTATATCGTAATTTTTTATTTCATCATCTAAATAAACAAATAATAATGCAATTTTAATATTTTTATTACTTAAAATTTCATAAAAATCGGGTTTGTTTTTGCGATAGACTTCTCGCATTATTCTTTTTAAGCGGTTGCGTTTGTATGCTCGTTTAAATTTTTTCTTGGGAACAGAAAATGCAACTTTAGCAATTATATCATCGCTAAAATCCGATTCTATATAATTTATTCTGATAAAATCTTTATAGATAGTGTTTCCTTTTGAAAAAATATCTTCGATTAATTTACGATGTTTTATACGTTCATTTCTATTTAAAGAATATTTTTTCAAAACATAATTTAATTACTTATTCGATACAACAAAAAATTATTTTTTCTTGTTATGTTTTTTTATAAATTGTTCTAATGCCATTGTCATTGATGGTGCTTGTGGCACGGGTGCTTTAATATCTAATGTAAGATTTGCTTCTTTAACTGCTTTTTCGGTTGTTGGTCCAAAGGCTGCAATTTTTGTGTCGTTTTGTTTAAATTCAGGAAAATTTTGCATTAAAGATTTTATTCCCGATGGACTAAAAAACACAAGTATATCGTAATTTACATCGGCTAAATTGGCTAAATCGCTACTAACAGTTCTATACATTATTGCCTTGGTATAATTAATTTTTGCTTTTGTTAATAGCTTTGGAATATCTTTTTTGTGAATATCAGATAATGGTATTATAAATTTTTCTTCTTTGTGTTTTTCTAAAACATCAACTAAATCTTCAAATTTTCTTTTGCCATAGAAAATTTTCCTTTTTCTATATACTATATATTTTTGTAAATAAAATGCTGTTGATTCTGAAATACAAAAATATTTCATTGTGTCGGGAACGGTATATCTTACCTCTTCTGCTAAACGGAAGAAATGGTCTATTGCAGTTCTGCTTGTGAAAATTATAGCTGTAAAATCTTCTAAGTTAATTCTTGTTTGACGAAATTCTTTTGATGTGATTCCCTCAATTTGAATAAATGGTCTAAAATCTATTCTAAGATTATATTTTTCTGCCAAATCAAAATATGGCGATTTTTCAGTTTGTGGCTTTGGTTGTGATACCAGAATGCTTTTTATCTTCAAATCTTTTTATTTTAAATTAACCTACAATATTATTAATCATTTTACCGATTATCAGTATAGGTAAAATTTCTAGGGTACAAAGATACAAAATCAAATAAAAAATCGAAAGTTTTATCTTAAAAGCTATCTGAAAGGCTCTTAAAAACCTTAATATTAAGCTTAATATAATTATAAAAATACCAATATACATTAATGGTAGCTTAAATTGTAGAGATATGTAAGGTATCATAATTATTATTGGAAAAAGAAAAACTCCTAATATTTTGTTATATATGCCAACATTTGTAATGTACTCATTAGTAGTTAGTTTTTCATTAAAGATAAATCCAAGAATATTAAAAACAAAATATTTAATTATGTAAATTACTAAAAGTGCACTAAAAATTAATAAATAAACTTTCCATTCTTGCATATTAATATCAAACCCAAGTAATTTTATACTTAAAAATAAAAACATTGCAAAGTTCATATAAAATACAAAATTTAAAAAGTTATTTACTCTATACGAAATAGAATTACCTTCTTTTACAAGTTTATATGCATATTGATAATTAATACCAGATTTAATAATATTTTGATAATTTCTATTGTAAAACATTTTTATCCAAGCAAAAATAAAAGCTGAAAAAAGTACTACTCCTATTATCCAATCTCCAACATGAAATTCTGTTTTAATATTTGGCTCATTTCTTTTTGGTTCTATTGTTACAACTTGTTTTACTTCCTGTTTTACTTCCTGTTTTACTTCCTTTATTTTTTTGGAGGTTTCAATATTTACAATAGTTTGCTTGTTATTTTCTGAAGATTTTTTTTGAGAAACTACTTGCTTAGTTAAATACTTATTGATATGTTTTTTAGAATTTGCAATTGGTTTATAACATTGCATTTCATCTAAAAAGATTGACTGGTTAGGTTTCTGATAATCACCAATATGTGTAAAAAAATATCTTTCAAATTTTAAGGTATCTTTTTTAACTATAATTACCTCTCTGTATTGTCTTAAAGTTTGAGGCAATGGTTTTACTTCTTGAACTGTATCGGCACTTTCGGTTGAAATTAAGCTTTGTCGTTCTAAACTAAAACCAAAATCTACATTGTTAGAATTAGTTGTATCTTGTTCTTGAACTGTATTAACAGATACAGAATCAGGAGTTTGCGTAATTGGCTCAAATATGTAATAATTTCCATTCAAAGTTTTACTAAAGTAAATATTTTAGTGTTAATAAGCAAACTTCTATTTTTTCTCAAATGTAATGTAGATTGAAGATAATAAATATTGTTATTAATTTTCATTTGTTTTCAAGAATAATAAAACTAAATTTATTTGCAAAATATTTTTTTAAGCTCGTATCATGCGACAATTGAGTTAAATGGCTATTTTTTCGCTTTACTATCCAAACTTTTATTATACATTTTCATCGCCTTTAAACTCATTCCCATATTAGAGAATCCTCCATCGTGAAAAAGATTTTGCATTGTTACTTTTCTGGTTAAATCAGAGAATAATGTTATACAATAATCGGCACATTCGGCAGCACTTGCATTGCCAAGAGGCGACATTCTATCAGTAAAATCTAATAAGCCATCAATACCTTTAACACCAGAACCGGCAGTGGTTAATGTTGGCGATTGTGAAATAGTATTTACTCTAATTTTTTTATCTCTGCCATACATATAGCCAAAACTACGTGCAATAGATTCTAACATAGATTTTGCATCGGCCATGTCATTATATCCGTAAAGAGAGCGTTGAGCAGCAATATAAGAAAGTGCTACAACCGAACCCCATTTGTTAAGGGCATCTTTTTTACGAGCTATTTGCAAAACTTTATGAAACGAAATAGCCGAAATATCCATAGTTTTTTGGTAGAAATTATAGTTTACCTCATCGTAAGCTAATCCTTTTCTAACATTCATAGACATGGCAACAGAATGAAGAATAAAATCTATCTTTCCGCCAAAAATTTCTTTAGTTTTATCGATAAGATTTTCTAAATCTTTAACATTAGTAGCGTCTGCAGGAATAATTTCTGAATTACATTTTTTTGCTAATTTATCTAAATCACCAAAACGCAAAGCTGTTGGGGTATTTGTTAATACAAATTCTGCTCCTTCTTCGTGAGCACGTTCTGCAACTTTCCATGCAATAGATTTTCTGTTTAATGCTCCGAAAATTATTCCTTTTTTGCCTTTTAGTAAATTATATGCCATAAGATAAATTATGTTATTAATAATAGTGCAAAGATACGTATTTGCATTATTTTAATAAAATTTATTTAGATTAATTCTTAAGGCAACTTCTAAAAATAAGTTTTTTCTATAATATTTTGTTTTTTAAAGTTGAAAATTTTATTAATCAAGTATTAATCAATAATTTTGCAAAGTGATTAAAAAAAATAAAGATTAAATTTTTATGAAAGAAGAAGTTAATGTTTCGTGGGACGATAAAATGAGTTTTACTGCTGAGGTAAACGGACATAAAATTATTATTGATGCTGTTGAAGCTGTTGGTGGAGAAGACAAAGGCCCTCAGCCAAAACCATTTATGCTTGTAGCTCTTGGTGGTTGTACGGGTATGGATGTTATTTCAATTTTAAAAAAAATGCGTGTTGATGTTGTTAATTTTAATGTAAAAGTTGAAGGTGATTTAACAGAAGAACACCCAAAACATTTTTATAAAATGCATGTTACTTACGAGTTTTGGGGAAAAGATTTGCCTATGGAAAAACTTGAAAAAGCAATTTCTTTATCAGAAGAAAGATATTGTGGAGTTAGCGAATCTTATAAAAAAGCAATGGAATTAACATCAGAAATTGTTGTGCATACAGTTTAAGAAGCTTCCTAGTATCTGCAAGTCAGGGCTTCACTCGGGTTTATAAGTAGGGTCTGCTGAAAAACACATAACAAATTATCACAAAGCCACTTAAGTTAAAGCATGCTATTATAAGTGTAAACTTTTTAAAACATATGTGCTTATAAGTTTGCATTTACAAATGTTAAAATCATAGTTTTCAGCAGACCCTAAGTAAATGTTAATCAACTTTACCTTAATTCAAATAGTGAAGCCTTGATTATACTCAATCCATTTAGTTTTTCGAGAATTTATGCTGATATAAGGAAATTTTTAAAATTTTAAATCTTTAGGAATTCGTCCCATTTTTATAGTTTCGGAGCGTAATCTTCTGCCAATAATCTTTTCTACCATATTTCCTGTTTTAAGAATTCTGTCTATATCAATTCCTGTATCAATTCCCATTTCGTCCATCATAACAAGCATATCTTCGGTAGTAACTAATCCAACAGCACTAGGGTCTTTGTAATAATACGAACCTGTTCCCGAAACAGGAACTCCATCAACAAAATTAGCAGGCTGTCCTCCAATTCCTCCCATTGTAGATTCAAACTGTGTCATTCCTGCTTGCAGTGCAGCTAAAACATTTGCTAAGCCCCAACCTCTTGTTGTATGAAAATGCACAATATGTTTTGATGTGTCAGGTATAGCATCTAATAACATTGAATAATAATTGTAAACCCTATCGGGTGATGCCGAGCCGTCGTGGTCGGCGTGTTCTACATCAAAAGCACCTATATCTAACCATCTTTTTGAAAATTCTATTGCTTTCTTAGGGTCGGTTGGTCCTGCTATTGGGCAACCCCAAATTGTGCTAACTGTTCCATTTACTTTTATACCAACATCGTTTGCTTTTTTTATGTATTCTTCGCTCATTTTCCAATAATCGTTAAGCGATAATCCTGAATTTTTTTTGTGATGTGCCTCACTTGTTGATACCATTAATAGAATTCTATCGGGTCCCCAGCCTTCTTTTTTTGCTTCTATTGCTCTTTCTATTGCTCTTTCTCTTATTGTTACACAGGTTAATTCTACATCGTTTATTAGTTCTGATATTTTTTTACTGTTTTTGATGCCTTTCATTACTTGGTCGGCATCTTTAAATTGAGGCATTCCTTTTGGATTTCCAAAGTTTGTTACTTCAATTTTTTTAAATCCTGATAAAATAAGTTGTTCGGCAAGCCATATTTTTGCTTCAGGGTTTATATATTTTTCTTCGTGCTGAAAACCATCTCTGATTGTAATATCTCCTATTGAAACTTTTTTTGGATAATTCATATATTATAATTTTTAAGATATATATTTAATCCTTTTTTCAGGATTTTATTTTACCAATTTTAAAATATGTTTTTATTAAAAAACAGATTAGAACAGACTCGAAAGATTATTAAAATTGATTGCTAACATTATAGAAATGGTAGCATTTCCGCTTATTACAAACCTAATGTTTCTTTTCCTTGTTTAAATCTAACATCAACAGGAACTTCTTGTATTTTTATTAAATCGGTTTTAAGAGGTTCTTTTATCATTGCTTTTTCGCTTGCAATTGTTTTGGCTGTTTTGTAATCGCCCTCTTGTTCTATTTTATGAATTAATTTAGTTAATACATTAATACTTTCTTGCATTTTGTTATAATCAACTAAATATCTTCCATTTTCATTTCTTACAATAGCTTTGTGTTCAATAAAATAATTAAAAATTAACATACTTGCTTTTGCTTCCGGAAATCCATCTCCAAAACGTACATATCTAAAGATATTTGCTACGTATGTAATATAAAACTGATTTAATTCTGTTTTATTAAATTCGCCAAGTTTTTCTAATTCTCCTGCAAGATATAGCCTAACTAAGTCTGCTCTTGTTTTATCAATTGTTAAATAATAATCTTTAAGTGCGTCTGAAACTTTCACTCCTTTCAAGGTTTTATTAAATCCTAATTTGTCACCAATTTCATATAATAAATTCATTTCGCTAAACGATTTATTATTAGGCATACCGGCTTGCGATTTATCAATCATTATATTAGAAATAGGTAATAAAATATTATTAAGTTTAGCATCCATTACGTTGTTAAACATCATCTTTTTGCTTCCAAATTTTTTAATAACCTGAATATCGTAAGGCCTGTTAAGCGATAGCATTTTGCCTCCATAGTTCGACATTCCTGCATAATAAACAGCGTCGTATGCTCCAAAATCAACATCTTTTGTTAATGCCTTTTCTTTATACGAATTGTCCATTGGCAAACATTTCTGAAAATCGGATAATAAATTGGCGTATACTTTAATTTTTTCGCTAAGTTCCTCGTTTCTTATAATTAAGAATGTTTCGTAAGCGGCTTTTATATGAAAAAAATTATCTAATCTTGTTTCAACAGCTCCTACAATAAAATCTATTTTATTGTCTTTAACCTGCATCCAAGCTTCTTCGCTTTCTAAATATTTATCGCTTATTAAAGCTTCTGCTCTAAGTTTTAAATATTTAGCAAACTGCTCGTTTTCAGCTAATTCAGAGGCTTTAATCATTAAGTCATAAATTTCGTTTAATTCTTTGTTGTAGGCAGTATGATATGGTATAATATCTAAATCTCCATTTTCGTCTCTTTCAATTAATGTGTATGGACTTAATTTTCCTTCTGCTTTTAAATTAATAAAAGGTAAGTATTTTATATCATCTGGATATAATTGAGAGCCTAATGATTTATCGTTAAAATTTGGTATTATAGATTTTTTTCCTTCAAAAACATCCCAAGGTCCATAATTAATTTTAACAAAAAGGAGAGAGTCTTCTCCTTTTATTGTGTTTAAGATTTCTTCTTTATCTCCAAAATTTTGTTTCCAAAATATATTATCAATTATTTCAGAAATGTTTATAAAAATTCTCAACATTTCCTTTTCGTTGTCACTTAATAACGAAATATCCGATTTAAGTTCTATTTCTTTCCACTTAGAATTTCTTTGTTCAACAGATTCTATTGTTTTTTCAGCTAGCTTTTCTGTGTGTTTTTCTGCTTTTTCGGCACAAGATGAGACAAAAAGACTAAAGATAATTAATGATGAAATAATTATATATTTTTTATTAAAATAGCACTTCATTTTTTTCATTTTTAATACATTGAACAACAGCAAATATAATATTTATTATATGAATTAGCAAATTTGAATTTTATCCTTTTGTAATTTAATTTCTTTTAATTCCTAAATCTTAATTTCATTTGTTATTTTTGCATTTAAATAAATTTTTATAGATGAAGTATTTTTTATTTTTATTAAGTGTAGTATTGTTTACAGCTTGCAATAATAGCGGTTTTAATGTATCAAAAAGTGGTATTGAATATAAATTTATTGAACACAATAAAGATTCTACGAAAGTTAAAATTGGTGATATTGTTGTTTTAGATGTTAAATACACAACAGAAACAGATTCTGTTCTTTTTGATTCTCGTGATGAAAGTAATAGATTTAGAATGCGTATCAACAAATCGGAATATGATGCTAGTATTGATGAGGCTTTATTGATGATGAATGTTGGTGATAGTGCAATTTTTAAAGTTAATGCTTTGGGCTTTTATGTTTTAAGCAGAGGTATGAAAACAAAACCTGATTTTATTTCGCCTGAAGATAAATTGATTTTTTATATTAAAATAAAATCTATTATGGATATGAATATGTTTAATAAAGAAAAAAAATTATCTGAATTATCAAAAGCAGAGCAAGAAACAGAATTACTCGAAAATTATTTAAGAAATGCTAATATTTCAATAAAACCAACTAATACCGGATTATATTATGTAGAAGAAAAAGAAGGCTCTGGAGAAACACCAAAACCAGGCGATACTTTAGTAGTTAATTATACAGGAATGTTTGTTAATGGTAAAATTTTTGACACTTCGTTAAATAGAGGTAAACCAATAAAATTTAAATATGGCTATGGCTCTGTAATAAAAGGCTGGGAAGAGGGTTTATCTTTTATGAAAAAAGGAGGTAAAGCTCAATTTATTATTCCTTCATATTTAGGATATGGAGAAAAGGCTTATGGTCCAATTCCACCTTTTTCTACTTTAATTTTTGATATAGAATTAGTTGATATTTACTAATTTATAACGTCTTTTATGTAATTTGCGATTTCATTAATTTTAATTTGCTCCATACACTTAAAATGTTTTTTCGGACATTTTCTAAATCCAATTTTAGAACAAGGTCTGCATTTTAAATCTTCCACTTGAAATATTTTAGATTTCTTATCTGCAAAATAAGGATACATACCAAACTCAGGCACAGTATTGCCCCAAATGGATATAACAATTTTTTTAAAAGCACTTGCTATATGCATTAAACCAGTATCATGAGTTACAACTAACGCCGATTGTTTAATTATTGATGCCGATTGATTTAAGGATATTTTGCCACAAAAATTAAATATTTCTTTATTTACTTCTGTTTCAATAATTCTTGCATTTTCTATATCGTTGTTTCCTCCTAAAAGAACTACTTTTTCGTTAATATTATTAATTAGTTCTATTATCTTTTTATTAGGTAATCTTTTTGTAAAATGTTTTGCTCCTATAACAATTACTACAAATTTTTCTGTATTAGAAATGCCATCTATCTTGTAAAAATCTTTATTTGAAAGAAAATAATCTAATCCTAAATTATCATTTGTTATATCAAATATTTTTAGTGTTTCTAAATACCTATCAACTATATGGATATCAGGAAGTTTTGCGATTTTTAAATTAACTAATAACCATTTTTTATAATTAAGTTTATTAAAAGAAAAATCTGGTACTTTTAATTTCGATTTTATTTTATAAGTTCTAATATTCTTATGTAAATCAATTATAAAATCAAATTGTTCATCTTCTAATTCTTTAATTAGTTCATCATAATTATTAGTGTTTAGTTGATATACTTTATCAATATATTTATTGTTATTAAGAATTGAATTGTTTTCTTGTTTTGTAAGAAAAAATATTTTAGAATTATCTATTTGAGTTTTAATAATTCTTATAACAGGTGAAGTAAGAACTATATCACCAATTGAACTAAACCGTATTACTAAAAATTTTACCAATTTTTTAAATTAAAAAAAGCGGTTTCAATTGAAACCGCTTTAAATTATATTTTAACAACTTAGAATTCCCACAAATCGTGTTCTAATTTAAAAACAAATTGCTTCACTTTTTCGCCTTCTAAAAGAGCATCTTGTCCAAATTTGTATGAATTAATTCTTCTGTTCTCATGCACATTAGTTTTTTGTATTATATATGACGAGAAATGTCTTTTGAAAAATATTTCATCAAAAGTTCGTTGTTCTGCATCATTATTTGGATTAAAAACTACATGTTTTGCAAAAAAGTATCTTAAACTATTAAAAGGAATCCAACCACCAGTTTGTGGTAATACTTGAATTTCGCCACTAACTTCTCTTTCTACAAAAGCAATTGGTTGTAACGATACAATTCTTACTTCAAGTTTAGATCTTTGCTTATCAAAAAACCATACTTCTTTCATTTCAAAGCGTTTTACAGAACCATCTTTGTTAGGAGCATCGCTTACAAATTCAGGATGTTGACCTATAATAACACCACTAGCATCAATATCATCAACAAAAATTGTATCTGTTTTTTGACCAAGTCCAATGGCAAAATCTTTTAAAGTGAGCGGAATAACAAAATCATCATCCTCATATACATAAACAGGTCTATGTTCATCAACATTTTGATCGTGAACAGCTTTAATAATTAAATCTGCTAAACTAAATCTACCGTCAAAAGGTCTATTTATAGGATAATATAAAGGGTGATTAATTTTTTCTCTTAAATCAATCATCTGCCATATTTTCTTTTTCCACATAACATCTGCCTCTCTCAAATGATGATACGGGATAGGCTTTCTTGTTATTCCAACATTTTCCTTAACATAAAGAGGGGCTAATACCATATCAATACTTTGAGAAGTATCGGCTATCATATCTCTACCATCGATTAAACTATCCTGTGTTAATGGTTTATTTTCTCTATAAGTATCGTATTTTTGTTCAGTCGATAACTCTTTCTCTTGTTGAGAGAATACATTATTCGACAATAATACAAATAAAACAATTAAGAACGATAAGCTTTTCATATAACCCCCTATTTTTATCTAAGTTTAAATACTATATCATTAACTTTTTGATTTCTATTATCAGGTCCCATTGCTTTAATGTTAGTAAACATAACATTACTACCTTTTGAAGCTTTATTAATAAGGCTCTTTAATTTAGGAGTAAGTCTGTTTCCTTTTATTGTCATAGGTTTTGCATAACCATTAATCATAACAATAACATTATAGCTAGTAACTCTATATGATAAATCAAAAGCAAAATTTTCTAATGTTGCAATAATCGCAGTTTGTTTACTTAAAACATTCTTTCTAATTAAACCTCCATCAGATTTATTAATTTTTGCGGTTGGTTTAGGTATTCTTGAAACTCTAAATGGGAAAGAACCCATTGATTTCGTTTTGCCATCATCTCCTTTTACAGAAACATTAATCTTGCTTTTACCAACTTTTGAAACTTTAACAACCCATTGTTTACCTTTGCGGTATATTCTACCACCACCACCACTTATTGATGCAGATACTTTGTCGGCAGGAAAACCTGAAACAGAAATATCAATTGGGTTTTCAACTCCAATATAAAGCATATTCATTTTTGTTGGTGATACACAAGCACTAGGTGCTGCTACAGTATATTCTGTAGTATAACTACCATTAATTTTTAATGGGTATGCTTTTACTTCTCCAGTTGATGAATTTTTAATTTTAATTAATGCTGCATATTTTTTTGGCCCAATACTGGTTGCAGGAACAACTAATTTACCCATTCCATTTACAACAGGTACACTATCAATTTTACCTGTTAATTTACCAGTAATTGAATCATATCCTTCTCCAACATATACTTTTGGGTCGGCAGTTGTACTAAAAGCTGCAACAAATAAATCTGCTTCGTATTGCCCGCCTCTAATAATATAACTAGATTTAGGAATTACTTTAGCTGCTAAAGTGTCAAATTTAAAATCTAAAGAACCTATAGCACCTAATAATTTACCTACAACTGTAGCTTCTGCATTTTGTACTTGATTTTCTATTTGAGAAAGCATTGTAACAGCTGCAGCTAATGGTAAATGATAAAAATGTGATGATTCCCATTCTTTTTCTTCAGGATGATCTGGATCAACATGCTCTGGGTCACTAGTATTAATACCTAAATCGCCTAAATTTTTGATTAAATTAGGTTTATCATTAAATTCTAAATTTTTATCCTTTAAAATATTTAATAAATCTTCTCTGTATTTTGCAAGAGCTTCTTTCAATTTTCTTGCATGACCATCTGCAATTACATCATTTACTCCAACAAAATATCTTGTTGGGGTATCATAATCATCTTTTGCTTCAATATCATGAAGTGGCATAGTACGCACATATTCATCTCCTTTTTCTAAACCCCATTTAGGTTCAGCTTCGTTTATTACTCCTACTCTTAAGTCTGAGATAAATACTCTCATTTCTTCTGCTAATTTTTTTACTTTTAAAGATGCTTTAAAGAAAGGTTCTGCTTTTGGATCATTTGCACGTGCAGCTTCTAGCTGAGTGTACATAATATCATTTTTACTCTCAAAAGTTAAGTTTGTAGCCTCTAAACCTTCGTTTACAACTACAAAAGCATCAAGTATGGACTTCGACACATTTATTGCTAACATTGCTGTTAGGAATAAATACATCATTCCAATCATTTTCTGTCGACCCGTTTCGGGACAATTTGCTGCTGACATTTTTTAAATCAATTTAATTTTTATAATTGAACATTCATTGCAGACAACATGTTTCCGTAAACAGTGTTCATTGCAGCAAGATTATTACTTAATTTAGATATTTGCTCTTTATAAACTTTAGTATCTTCAACAGAGTCATGTAAATTAGTCATCATTTCATCTAATCCGGAATATAATTCCTTAGATGCTTCAATATGATTATTTGCATTATCTAATTGTAATTCGTAAACAGCATTAAGAGCAGTTAAATTTTTAGTCATTACATTTAATTGCTCACCATAAGTTTTATTACCTTCGGTTGCAGCAACATTTTCATTATTTAATGATTCTGTTAATTTCGCATAAGAATTAGCTAAACCGTCAGCTTTTTCTTTAACTGTAATATTAGAATTTGTTAATTCTTCTACAGCTTTATTATAATTTTCGCTAAATCCGGTCATAGTATCCGAAGCTTTCTTCACATTTGTTACATAATCGTTAGTAGCAACAGTTGCGTCGGCTAAGTCAGATAATTTTTCGGTAGTTGTATTAAGATTTTGTAATCCTGATCCTAATCTTTCGAATAATTCCGGAGACAATTCACCTTGTTCTAATAAAGCATCAAATTTTTCTAATGCAGAGGTAGTTCCTGTACTACCAAAACCACCTTGTGCTTTTATTTCATCTTCATCTTCTAAACCTGCTAATTCAGGATACACTAAACTCCAGTCATATTCTTCGTGTAATGGTTCGAAAGCTGATGTAAAGAATATAAATGCCTCCGTTGAAAGCCCTGCTACAAGCATAACTCCTGAACCTTTCCAGTGCATAATTTTAAACATCGCTCCAATAAGTACAACAGTTGCACCCCAACCATATACTTTGGCCATAAATTGTTTCCAGCCATTACTTTGTGTTAATTCGGTAAGATTAAAACCCATAATTCTAAATTTACTTGGTTAATAAAAAATATAATTAATAAACATTTGATTCTCCACTATCGTCCATATCTCTTCCTAGATATGCTCTAACATTTCTAAATCCTATATAAGATTTAGATGTATCTTGAAATTCGTAAGTACGAGTTCCGCATTGTAAATAATATGCTATATCTTTCCAAGAACCGCCTCTGATAACTTTACGTTTTTTCTCTGGTTGTTCTTTTGGTAAAGCATTATAATGATAATCTGGACTTAAATCATCAGTCCAACTATATGCTGCCTCATCAAATGCATTTGATGTCCATTCTGCAACATTACCTGCCATATCATATAATCCATAGTCGTTAGGTGCATTAATTGCAACAATTACAGGATAAAAACCTCCGTCTGCCGGATAGTTACCTCTCATTGGTTTAAAGTTTGTGATATAACAACCGTGCATATTGGTTGTGTAATAACCACCCCAAGGATACATAGATTCTTTTAATCCTCCTCTTGCAGCATATTCCCATTGAGATTCTGTTGGTAATTCAAAATCTTGCACAAAAGATTCTCCCATTGTTTTTAAGAAATGATTTCTAAGATTTGTTCTCCAAACACCAAATGCTGTTGCTTGTTTCCAATTTACACCAACTACAGGATAGTTATCATAAGCCGGATGCCAAAAATACATTTTTGTCATAGGATCATTATATGAATAAGTAAAGTCACTAATCCAACATAATGTATCGGGATAAACATTAACAATATCTTTCATTATATACGAGCCTCTGTTACGTACATTAACTGTTTGTCCGTTTTTATACTGAGGTTTTGTATCTGTAGAATTTTTCGATTTTTTAAATTCTTGACCTTTTATTGTAACTGTTCCAGAATATAAATCTAATTTCGATAATCCTTTTCCTTCTGCTTCTAAATCTTCAACATTATAGTTGACATATAAAGAATCCCAATTAAATGCTTTTCTTCTTTGTAGGCGTGTATTATTACCGTCTGAAGATTGTTTAAAGCTTTGAATTTTTGATGCTTGTTCTAGGTCAACCCAATAATAAACATAGTTTAACATTCGTCCATCAAGTTCCCATCTATCATAGAATCTCTCATCTCCTTGATAATAAACACCTTTTACAGCGTCCCATATTTCTTTATTATTATTTCCTTGACCTACAGTTGGTTCTACATCCCATGGAATTGGAGCTTCCCAATTAATAAATCTGCTTTCTGCATAAGTTTTAAAGAAATCATCAGGATTTTCTTTCAAACCTGGAGGGCCATCACCTGTATATAGGCTTGTTGTTTCTTCTTCGGTATAATCATCTACTTTATAGAAATCATTATCATATCCACTGTCGTCAAAATCAACATACATTAATCTTGTATATACTAATGAATCTCTAACCCAGTAAACAAATTGACGATACTCGTTATTTGTTATTTCTGTAATATCCATCCAAAATGGAGGTACAGAAACTGTTTTAGATTCAGCAGTCATTGCCCAAGATATATCTTGATCATTAGGACCCATATTATAACTACCCATTTTGATAAAAGCCATACCAAAAGGTTGTGGCTCATACCACACCTCTCTATTTTCTACACCATGCAATTCGCCATCGCCGTATGTACATCCGTATAAAAGAACTGTTATTAATAATAGTAGTGTACTTCTAAATACCACCATTCGTCTACTAATTAATAATAGAAGTAATTTCCTCATAAATACCTCCTTTTTATATTGCTATGCAACGTTTTTAAAAATTATAAAGTTCTAACACCTTTGTTAATACTTTTTCCACCAGAACCTGACACATTGAAACAATATTTTAACATTATTTCAATAGATCCATTATTATAATGACTCAACTGAGACATTTGTATATCGTATGCAATACCTACATTTAGAGCACCCATATTAAATCCTACAAGAATTATTGCAGCTTCGTTTACTCGATAAGTAAGACCTGCCCAATATTTTTTCTCATAATAGATATTTGCATTAAAACTGTATTGACTTGTAACTCCATCTGATTTAATCAGAAAACTCGGCTTTATTTCCCATTGTGGAGCAGGCAGGGTGTAATAATATCCTGCGGTTAAATAATAGTGTCTTTTTAGAAAAGGCACTTTGTCGTTTGAAAACTTAAATTTTGGTTGTGTAATATGTGTTGTAGATAGTCCTGCATAAAGAAGATTATCAGAAAGCATTACTCTATAAAATAGTCCAAAATCCATATCAAAAACCATATGACTTTCGGCATTTGGTACTGCAGGATCTGATGAAGGATCTACATTATTGTTTTCTAAATAGTCATATGTTTCCCAATCGCCATCAATTCCTCTGTTTAAAAGACCTACAGATAATCCAATTCCTAAATTTCCACCTTCGCCTAAGTCAAGTTTATATGCATAAGAACCTTTTATATTAATGTTTTTTTCGAAACCAATTTCATCACTAATGATTGATAAGCCAACTCCACTACTAATGTTTTTAATAGGCATATCTGCATTAAATACCATTGTTGCCGGTGCTCCTTCAAAGCCCATCCATTGTTTTCTATATATACCATTAGCACAAATTTTGCCGTTACTACCTGCAAAACCTGGGTTAATTGACATATGATTAAACATATTGAAACTATACTGAGGGTCTTGCTGTGCATAACCACTTAGTGAAAGTAATAATACTATAGAAATAATTAATCCTTTTCTAACCATTTTCTTGCCTATTTGTACGTAATTTTCTTGGTCTTCCATACTTTTTCAAAAAGTAAAATAAATAAAAAAAAATCGTTTCTCCAAACATTTATTAACAATTTTAGTTAATAAAGTTTGAAAAACACTGAGTATCAATAATTTAAAAACTTTAATTTAAATGCATTTTACATCTAAAGATTTTACTAAAGTAACAAAATTTTAATAAATTATAATTCTTTAACGTAAAAAAGTGAAATTTTATTACATTAAAACTAAAAATATGTTAACAATTAGTTATTTATTAAGCATTTAAGCTAATATTTTTTATTAAAATATTTTTTTCAATTGGAATTACTCCAACCTTTTCACAAACTATTCCTCCAGATAAATTAGAAATATATGCTATTTCGGAGATATTCATACCAACACACAAACATAAAGTTGCCACACTTATTACTGTATCACCTGCTCCCGAGACATCTGCAATTTGTCTAATTATTGCAGGAAAATATTTTCCTTCTTCTGCTGACCTTATATAAACCCCTAATTCTGACAATGTTGTAAATACATACTTAGCATTTAATTTTTCTTGAAGTATTTTTACGGTATCAAAAATTTCTTCTTTATTAGTTTTGTCAATATCAATTTTTAAACCTTCTAACATTTCTTTTAGGTTAGGTTTAAAAAGGCTCACAGCTTTATATAATAAGAAATTCCTTTTTTTAGGATCAACACTTGTGAAAATATTTTTTTTATTGGCTAAATTAACAATTGTGTAAATAATATTTTCTGTTATTACTCCTTTGTCGTAATCTTCAAAAATAATTGCATCAATTTTTTTTGAATCTATTATTTTAATTATTTGTGCTAAAAAATCTTTTTCTATTTGCTTTTGTAGAACATCAGAAGTTTCTTCATCAACACGCAACAAATGCTGTGCTTGACTTATTATTCTGGTTTTTGTAGTGGTAATTCTATTTTTACTTATATATATACCTTCGTTAGTAATATTACGTTTTTGTAATAATGATGTAAAAATACGTCCTTTATCATCGTCGCCAATTACTGAACAGATTATTGGATTTGCTCCAAGTGCTTTAATATTAAGTGCAACATTTGCTGCTCCGCCAAGGCGATTTTCTCTTTTTTCTACTGAAATAATTGGTACGGGAGCTTCGGGTGAAATTCTGTTCACATCGCCCCACATATAGGCATCTATCATTACATCGCCAATTATTAGTATGTTTTTAGAGTTAAACTCTTCAAACTTTTTTATTATTTTATCTCTATCCAAAACAATATTTTTTCCAAATTTATATTTTTTTCTTTATTTATTAAACATATTAGTTAGTATTTTAGAAATAATTAAAATATATATCTTAAATTTATGCTCAAAATAATATTCAACTATTATGTTAAAAGAACTAATAATAAAAAATAGAAGTTATCGCCGATTTTATCAGAATCACAAAATAAAAAAAGAACTTTTATTAGATTTAATTGATTTAGCTCGTTTATCGGCATCGGCAAAAAATAGCCAAGCATTAAAATATTATATCTCTAATGATGAGCTTTTGAACAAACAAATTTTTTTGTCTTTAGCTTGGGCAGGGTTTTTAAAAGACTGGGCAGGTCCGATAGATGGAGAACAGCCATCGGCATATATTGTGATTACTCTTGATAAAAATATAACAAACAATAATTATTGCGACCATGGAATTGCGGCACAAAGCATTTTACTTGGTGCTGTTGAAAAAGATTTAGGAGCTTGTATTATTGCAGCTATAAATAAAGAATCGCTTACACAAACTTTAAATATTACTGATAATCTAGAAATTTTACTCGTTTTGGCTATAGGGAAACCGAAAGAGGAAATAAATATATATGAAATTGATAATGGCGAAGATACAAAATACTGGAGAGATAAAAACAAGGTTCATCAAGTACCAAAAAGAAAACTGCAAGATATTGTAATTAATATAAATTAACGATGAGAAATATTTTTTTAATATTAGTTTTATGCTTTAATATTGCTAAATCGCAAGATTTTAAAAGCTTTAATGATAAACCCAAATATGCTTGTCAGCACACAAAATTGGATTTTAGACATGCTACAAATGCCGGGCACGAGATAGATTTAAAATATGCAAAAATATTTTGGGAATTATATCCTGATACACATTATATAAAGGGAAATATTTTATACGAATATCAAATTGCAGGAAATACAGATTCTATTTCTTTTGATTTAAGCTCGTATTTAACAGTAGACTCTATTATTTATCATGGCAATTTAATTAGTTTTAATCATGCAAATGATATTATTCTAATACATTTTACAAATACCTTAATTGTCGGAGAAACAGATTCTTTAAAAATATATTATCAAGGAAGCCCTTATTATGAAGATGTAGAAGAACAATCTTTTATTACCGAAAAGTATGGATATAATGGCGATTCTATTCCAATTATTTGGACTCTGTCTGAACCATACGGAGCATATCAATGGTGGCCATGCAAACAAGGCTTAACCGATAAGATTGATTCTATGGATATTTATATTTTAACCGATACAGCATATCAATGCGGAACGGCAGGTTTATTAATTTCGGAAGAGATAAATCAAGATAAAAAAATAATTCATTGGAAACACACATATCCGATAGTTTCGTATTTGCTTGGAATTGTTCTTACAAAATTTGATGAAACCGAAAAGTATATACCTTTATATACAGGAGATTCAATTTTAATGAAAACTTATAGTCTTTTAAATAACGAAGATGATATTTATCCTCAGCAAAATAGGTTAGATTCTATTTTTAATATTTACACAAAATTATTTATTCAATATCCGTTTATAAACGAAAAATATGGACATATGATGTGGACAGGAAAAGGAGGAATGGAGCATCAAACCATGAGTTCGATGGAATGTATCGATTGCGAATTTCTTGTAAATCATGAACTTGCACATCAATGGTTTGGCGACTATATTACTTGCAAATCGTGGCAAGATATATGGCTAAACGAAGGTTTTGCTACGTGGTGTGGTTTTATTGCCTACGAAAATATGTGGGGAGGATATTGGTTAGAAAAATCGTTGACGCAAACAATTGATAAAATAACTGAATTTTCTGATGGCTCTGTATTTGTTGATGACACAACAAGTGTTGAAAGAGTTTTCGACGGCAGATTATCGTACTCTAAAGGAGGAATGCTTTTGCATATGCTTAGATGGGAACTTGGCGATAGTTTGTTTTTTGCAGGAATAAATTCATATTTAAACGATAATGATTTAAAATATGGGTTTGCTTCTTCTGCAGATTTAATAAGTAATATGGAACAGGTTGCTGATACAAGTTTAACCGAATTTTTTGCCGATTGGTTATACGGAGAAGGTTTTCCTAGGTATGAAATATTGTATGAAAAAAACGAAAATTTTGTTGAATTGGAGATTTCACAAAGCAGTTCTCACCCATCGGTTAGTTTTTACGAAATGCATGTGCCTCTTCAGTTTTGGTATAATGGAAACGATACTATAATTAGTTTTTACAATACCGAAGCAGATCAGTTTTTTAATATTAGTTTGCCCAACGAATTAGATTCAATTGTTTTTGATCCTGAACATAAACTTGTTGCAAAATCTGTTATCACACAAGGAATACATAAAATAGATAAACCGGAAATTTTAATTGTTCCAAATCCTTTTAAAGATTATATTATTGTTAATTTTAATAATTTACCTTTAGAAATACAAACTATAACAATATCTAATATGCTTGGCGAAGAGCTTAAACAAATATCGAATAAAGATACTTATCAGAAAATAAATTTAAGAAAATTTCCGACAGGCACGTATATAATATCTGTAAAAACAACAGAATTTACAATTAAAAAGAAAATTGTAAAGAATTAATTCTTATTTTTAGCAAAAAAATCGAAAATTTTAGATGAGAGAAATAGTATTTTTAAATAGAAATGCCGATAGTTGGAAAGAATTTGAGGCTCTTCTTACATCTAAGTCAGATAATCTTGATAAACTAGGAGATTTATATATACAGTTAAATAATGATTTATCGTATGCTCAAACTTTTTATCCAAATAGTAAGGCTACAGCATATTTAAACGATTTAACCATACGTGCCCATCAAAAAATATACAGAACAAAAAAAGAAAAAAAAGGTAGAGTTTTACAATTTTGGAGAGAAGATTTTCCATTGGTTATCTATCAAACAAGAAAATATTTTATTTACTCTTTGCTTATTACAATTATCAGTACATCAATAGGTTGGCTGTCGTCGGCAAACGATGAAACATTTGTTCGTTTAATCATGGGCGATGCCTATGTTAATATGACCGAAGCAAGTATTACAAAAGGCGACCCAATGGCGGTTTACAAATCGAGTAATGAAATGACAATGTTTTTAGGAATTACTTTAAACAATATACGAGTTTCTTTTTTTGCTTTTGTTATGGGAGTGTTCTTCTCGGTAGGCACAGGATATATTCTTTTTACTAATGGGATAATGTTAGGGGCATTTCATTATTTAATGTTTAAAAACGGTGTGTTATTACATTCGTTGTCGGTAATATGGCTACATGGAACAATAGAAATTTTTGCAATTATTGTTTCTGGGTCGGCAGGGATATTAATTGGTAACTCATTCCTTTTTCCGGGCACTTATAAAAGGTCTGTTTCATTTACAAAAGCTGCTAAAATTGCAACAAAAATAATTATTGGTTTAATACCTTTTTTTATAATTGCAGGGTTTATCGAAGGTTTTATTACACGATATTCTAACATGCCAATATTTTTAAAACTGTTTATCATAGGAGGTTCTATAGCATTAATTGTGTGGTACTTTTTTCTTTATCCTATAAAAATTAATAAAAAACTAAATTATAATGGAAAATCAATTTACAACTGAAAGCAAAATTAATTTTAAGCAAGTTCGCGAATTTGGCGATATTTTTAATGCAACATTTACGTTTATTAGAGAAAATTTTAAAAATATTATTATCCCCTTATTAATTTATGTTGGACCATTAGTTGCAATTTTTGGAGTATTATATGCAATTTTGTTAACAAAATATTTAGGTATTGGAGCTTTTAAAGGTGGAATAATGCAATATAACACATTTAATTTTGGGCTTGATGCTTCATTGTATTTAATGGTTATTATGTTATTGGCTATTTTGTTTTTTACTTTATTAGTAGGTATAATTTATTCGTATATAATTTTTTATATTGAAAAAGGCAAAGATAATTTTACACACTCCGATATTTTTAACAATGCATTAAAATATTTTTTTCAGATACTTGCTACAAATATAATAACAGGTATTTTTGTAGTAGTTGGTAGTATATTTTGTTTTTTGCCGGGTATTTATCTTGGCATTTCTATGTCGTTTATGACCTTTATTGTTATGTACGAAAAAAAAGGAGTGGGGCATGCATTGAAAAGAACATTTGAAATTGCTAATGCAAAATGGTGGTGGAATTTGTTAATTATATTTATTTTTTCGATAATAACCGGAATTATAGGAAATGTATTAGGATTACCATTTATGATAATTCAATTACTTTTTCAATTTGGGGCTTTAGATATGCAATATGCTGATATATTATACATGTTTTCATTGTCGGGCACATATGTAATCTCATACCTAACATACACTATAATATTTGTTGCAATTGCATTTCAGTATTTTAGCATAGTTGAAGAAAAAGAAGCTCCCGATTTGCATGATAGAATGAGCCAAATAGGACAAGAAATAACTGAAAAGACAAATTAATAGAGTTGAGTTTTAAGTATTTATATATAATTTTCATGTTATTATTTTCGGTAAACTTTGCTTTTGCCGAAAAAGATACTCTTGCTCCATTTTTAGATATATCGAATATAGAGATTAGAAAATTTGATGAAAAAAACTTCGAAAAATATAAAGATGATGACGATTTCAATTACCATAGAATTTATAAAAGCCCTGAAACCCTTTGGGAAAAACTACTGTATTTTGCACATAAGCTACTAGATTTTATTTTTAATAATAAAAAGCCCTTAGGTATTTTTGTTAGATATGTTTTAGTATTGGCTTTGATATTTGCCATTGGATTCTTTTTGGTGAAAAGTAAATACAGACGGCTGTTTTTTAAAAATAAAACTATTTCTGAAAACATCTTAATATCTGAAACAGAAGAAGATATTAATAATTTAAATATTGATGAATTAATAAATAATGCAAAAGCAGAAAAAAATTGGAGATTAGCAACACGGTATTATTATCTAAAATTATTAAAACAATTAAGTGTAAATCAAATAATTATTTGGGAAATTAATAAAACAAATCGTGATTATATAAATGAATTACGAGAAAGCAAATTTTTTGATAAATTTAACAAACTAAGCCAAATATACAATTATGTTTGGTATGGCGATTTTAGCATCTCTGAAACCGATTTTATTGCTATTAGTATAGAATTCGACTCCTCAATTCAAAAAATTACAAACTCAGAAAGCAATAAAAAATGAGCAAATTAAATATTAAATATATAATTATTTTAGTTGCAGGAATTGTTCTTTTTATTATTGCCGAAATGACTATGCAAAACCCTATCGATTGGCGAAAAACATATAAAAGAAGCGATAAAATACCTTATGGAACAATGGTGCTTTTTGATGTTTTGCCTAGCTTATTTCCAAATGCAGAGATTATTGAAAATAAAAAAAGCTTTTATGAATTTATACAAAAAAGCGGAGATAATTATGAACCCGTTAATTACATAATAATAAATGATATAATTGAGCTTGACGATTTAAGCTCAGATTTATTTATTGATTTTGCAGCAAAAGGAAATAACTTATTTATTGCAGCAAATAATATTTCTGAAAATCTTTGTGATACTTTGCAGTTTACAACAAGCTCTTGGTGGAAATACAAACTAAACGATACAAGTTCAACAATAAATTTAGTAAATCCCCACTTAAAAAAAAATAAAGGATATTTATTTGAAAACAAGTTATACGAAAGATATTTTAATAGTTATAGCGATAATAATTTTACAATATTAGGTTTAGCCGAAAACGGAAAGCCAAACTTTGCGAAATTTAAAATCGGTAAAGGAAATATTTTTATAAATTTACAACCACTTGTTTTCACAAATTTTCATATGCTTAACAGCGATAGAAATTATATTTCTAATGCTTTATCGTATCTGCCCAACAAAAAAATTATTTGGGACGAATATAACAAAGGTTTTAAAGCCGAAAGCCAAACGCCAATGCGATATTTCTTATCACGGCAAGCACTAAAATTTGCTTTTTATTTATTTATGGCTACTTTATTCTTGTATTTAATTTTTGAATTTAAACGAAAACAACGATATATTCCTATAATAAATCCGCCAAAAAACGAGACTGTAAATTATGTAAAAACTATTGGCGAGTTATATTTTCTTAACAAAGATTTTAAAGGTATAGCAAATCAAAAAATTAATTTCTTTTTAGAAAATATAAGAAATAAGTACTACATTAAAACCAATGTTGTTAACGATGATTTTTTTGAGCAACTAAGTTTAAAATCAAATAAATCTATTGATGAAATAAAAATATTGTTTAATTTAATTTCTGATATAAGAAATAAAGAAAAACTTATCCAAAACGAACTTATTTTGCTTAATAAACTTATAGAAGAATTTTTTTAGTATTTTGCATAAAAATTAAAATTTATGTTTTTTAATATCCCACAAGGCGAAAATTTTGAAATAAATACTATTGTTTTAGATTTAAATGGAACATTAACCGTTAATGGTATTCTTTCGGAAGAAACAAAAAAACTTATAATACAATTAAAAAATTTAGACTATAGAATTGTATTGATTTCGGGAGATATTAGAGGAAATGCCAAAATAATTTCTGAAGAATTACAAATAGAGCTTTTTTTAGGAAAAACGAGTAATGAGAAAGCTTTACAGATGAAGAATTTTAACAAAGAAAACACGGCAGCTATTGGAAATGCACGTATTGATATTGGTACATTTGCAAATGCAAGGCTTTCGGTTGCAACATTACAGGCAGAAGGAATTCATACAAAAATTTTAAAATACGTAGATATAATAGTTCCAAATATAAACGATGCTTTAAATTTATTTATTAATAAAAAATCTTTGGAAGGAACGCTACGAGAATAATATACTCAAATCACATAGCTTTTAGGGTTTTCTACTTTTTCTTTTCTAAAATAATAACTAAAAATAAAGATAAGATAAAAGATGATAACATTCCTAAAAAAGTTATAAGAAACTTTTTAGTATTGTTCTTTTTATACGACACATAAGGTTTTGTAATTATTTGAGCATATGAAATATCTTTATTATATTCTTTTATAGATTTATTATAGGCAATAATTGCATTTGTAACTTCTTTATCAGCTTGTTCAAATCGTCCTTTAAGAATTTTTTGTTTAGGACCATATTTTGCTAAAACCTTTAAAAACTTTTTAGCCTCAGAAATTAATTTTTTATCATTTGTACGAAAAAGACCTTTTGTTATAGCATCTAATTGCATTTCATAATTTTGAATTCCTAAGCTGTCTCTTAAAAATAATAATTCAGTATTTAAAGAATCTCGTATTTTAGTCCATCGTGTTATTTCTTTATTAGCTATATATATTACTTCTCGTATTTTAATTCTATACAAATTTGTTACTTTTTGATTATAATATTCTATAACAGAATCAACAATTTGTGCTGCTATTTCTGGTTGTTTATCGGTAACAGTAATATTTACAGATTCATACTCGGTTTTACTAATGTCAATTTTTTTATTGTACATGCCATAAATTGCCGAGATATAATCAACTTTATTGGTATCAATATTATAATGTTGTATTAAATTAAAAGAGTTAATTACCTTGTCTTTAATTTCTCTTGAATCGAGTATTTGTAACATTTGTTCGGTATGGCTTTCGGTAGAATAAGTGCCAATATTAACCGGATATATAACTGCATTAGAAGAGTAATCGGGTTTCATTAAAAATGTTAGACCAAAACTTATTATTGTACCAACAAGAGTTATTACAAAAACATGTAATTTCCATTTAATTAGTATGTCAGTTATCTTTTTATTATTCAAAAAATCATTCAAAACTTATTTTTTTATTTCAAAAGTAATATTTTTTATTTAAATCACATCATTTTTTTCAAAATAACAACAATTAAGAAATTATTGTTCTGGAAAATATCCTCTCATAATGCCTCTAGATGAGTTCCTTATAAACAAAATTATTTCATCACGTTCTTTAGTTGCAGGCATTTCTGCTTCAATTCTTTCTAGTGCTTGAAAATTATTTAAATTTTTAAGATATAAAAATCTATAAACTTCTTGTATTTCATTTATTTTTTCGTTACTAAACCCTCTACGGCGAAGCCCTATGGAATTAACCCCTGCATAAGATAATGGTTCTCTTCCGGCTTTAGAAAACGGAGGGACATCTTTTCTTACCATAGACCCCCCTGATATCATAACATGCAAACCAATATGCACAAATTGGTGTACAGCAATCATTCCCGAAAGTATTGCCCAATCATCAATAATAACCTCTCCGGCTAATTGTGTAGAGTTTGCAAGAATAACATTGTTTCCAATACAACAATCATGTGCAATATGAACATAAGCCATCAATAAACAATTATCACCAACAACTGTTTTACCTTTGGCAACAGTTCCTCTATTTATTGTAACACATTCTCTAACTGTAGTATTATTTCCTATTTCAGCAGTAGTTTTTTCGCCTCTAAATTTTAAATCTTGAGGGATAGCAGAAATTACAGCACCAGGAAAGATTTTACAATTTTTACCAATTCTAGCACCTTCTAAAATTGTAACATTAGAACCAATCCAAGTTCCTTCGCCTATTTCAACATTTTTATCTATTGTTACAAATGGTTCTATTACTACATTTTCTGCAACTTTTGCATCAGGATGTATATATGATAAGGGTTGTTTCATATTTTTATTCTTTAATTTTAGATATTTGAGCCATTAAATCGGCTTCGCTTACAATATTTTCTCCAACAAACGCTTGGGCTTTCATTACTGCAATACCTCGCCTAATAGGAGAAACTAATTCGCATTTAAACACAAGAGTATCACCTGGTATAACTTTTCTTTTAAATTTAGCATTATCTATTTTCATAAAATAGGTAAGATAATTTTCGGGGTCGGGAACAGAGTTTAAAACTAATATTCCGCCTGTTTGTGCCATTGCTTCAATTTGCAAAACACCAGGCATAACCGGTTCTCCCGGGAAATGACCAACAAAGAACGGTTCGTTCATTGTAACATTTTTAACGCCAATAATTGTTTTTTCATCAATATGCATTACCTTGTCTACCAACAAAAATGGTGGGCGATGAGGTAAAATTTTAAATATGTCGGTTGTTTCTAATACTGGTTTTGAATTTAAATCTAATCTTGGAGCCGAATTTTTCGATTGTTCTTTTTTAATTACCTTTCTAATAGTTTTTGCAAATTCTACATTAACGGAGTGTCCTGGTCTTCGAGCAAAAACTCTACCTTTTAAACGTATTCCTAATAATGATAAATCTCCTATTAAATCTAATAACTTATGTCTTGCAGGCTCATTAGTATAATATAAATCAATATTATTTAGCACTCCTTTTTGAGGAACTACATCTACTTTAGGTAAATTAAAAAAGTTTGCTAATTCGTCAAGAACTTCTTGTTTTACATCTTTATCTACAATAACAATTGCATTGTTTAAATCGCCACCTTTTATTAAATTACTTTTAACAAGAGATTCTAATTCATGAAGAAATACAAATGTTCTAGCTTTTGCAATTTCTTTATAATAGTCGCTCATAGTATTAATGCTGGCATATTGATTTGTAAGAATTGAAGAATCGTAATCTATTAAAACATTCATGCTATAATGCTCATCTGGAACTGCTAAAAATTCTATTCCTTTTTCGTTGTCGGTATAAGATATATTAGATGTAATTATAAAATATTTTCTATCTTCTTCTTGCTCTTCTATCCCTGCTTTTAAAAGTAAATCGGCAAAAATTATTCCACTTCCGCCTAAAATTGGCACTTCCGGACCATCTATTTCTATCAGAATATTATCTATTCCTAATCCATAAATTGCAGATAAAGCATGTTCTACAGTATTAATTCTAACTCCGTTAGTTTCTATTGAAGTACCTCTAGATGTATCTACAACATTTTCTACCAATGCATTAACAATTGGACTACCTTCTAAATCTGTTCTTTGAAATTTATAGCCATGATTACAAGGTGCAGGTTTAAAAGTGATTTCGCAAACCACACCTGTATGTAAGCCTTTTCCACTAATACTTACCGGCGATTTAATAGTTTTTTGTTTATCAGCCATTAATCAATAATCTTAATATTATTATATATTTTAATTTTGCAAAGATACAATTTGCTATTGACTTATGAAAATTAGAGTTTTTATGTTTTATTTTGCTAGTCTTATAAGTATTATTTAACTTTATGCACTAGAATTTTATATATAAATAATAATGAGTACAAAATACAAAAGAATACTTTTAAAACTAAGTGGAGAATCCTTAATGGGAGAACAAGGCTACGGCATCGACTCTAATAGATTAACTGATTATGCAACACAAATAAAAGAAATATCCGATTTAGGAGTAGAAATAGGAATAGTTATTGGTGGAGGTAATATTTTTAGAGGATTAAGCGGAGCATCAAAAGGTTTTGATAGAGTAAAAGGTGATTCAATGGGAATGTTGGCAACAATTATTAACGGTTTGGCATTAAGTTCGGCTTTAGATAATGTTAAATGCAAAAATAATTTAATGACATCTATAAGAATGGAGCCAATAGGCGAATTTTATAGCAAACAAAAAGCTGTTGATTATTTAAATAATGGCAAAGTTGTAATTATTTCGGGAGGTACTAGCAACCCTTATTTTACTACCGATACAGCTTCGTCGCTTAGAGGAATTGAAATTGAAGCAGATGTTTTTTTAAAAGGAACTCGTGTTGATGGAATATATTCTGATGATCCTGAAAAAAATCCTAATGCAACAAAATATGAAAATATTACATTTGACGAAATTTATAATAAAGGTCTTAAAATTATGGACTTAACAGCCACAACAATGTGTATGGAAAATAATTTACCAATATATGTTTTTGATATGGATACTGTAGGAAATTTAAAAAAAGTAATTTTAGGTGAAAAAATTGGAACATTAGTAAAAAAATAGATATTTTTATAAAAAGTAAAAACTTGTAACCATGACAGAAGAAGTTAATTTTTATTTAGAGGAAGCTAAAGAAAAAATGGAAAAATCCATTGAACATCTTGACGATGAACTAAAAAAACTTAGAGCAGGCAAGGCTGACCCAAATATTTTAAACGGTATAACCGTTGATTATTACGGAACAGAAACACCATTGCAACAAGTTTCTAACATAAATACTCCCGATGCCAGAACTATTGCAATACAAGCATGGGAAAAAGCAATGATAGACCCAATTGAAAAAGCAATTATGGCAGCAAACATTGGGCTAACACCAATAAATAACGGAGAATTAATCAGAATTAATATTCCTGTTTTAACCGAAGAACGTCGCCGAGAGCTGGTGAAAATGGTAAAATCTGAAGGCGAAAATGCTAAAATAAGCATTAGAAATACTCGTAGAGAAATAAACGATGAAATTAAAAAACTAGAAAAAGACGGCTTATCTGAGGATATGGCAAAAGATGCCGAAGCAGAAGTGCAGAAAATTACAGACGAATTTTCTAAAAAAGTTGAAGAAGTTATCAATAAAAAAGAAGTAGATATTATGACTGTGTAAGTCATTGTATCTGAAAAATAAAAACAAATAAAGGTGTGAAATTTCACACCTTTATTTGTTTAGAAAACTTCTATAAATTTATAGTAATATTTATAACGAATATAAATAGAAATACCCTTTCAAAATTTTAATTTTATTATTTATCTTAGAAGTTTGTGTTGTTTAAATGTAACTAATTGATAATTAACCATGTTAGAATATATTATTGGAATTGTTAAAGAAAAAAACCCAAGTTTTGTGGTTATAGAGAATCAAGGTATCGGATATTTTATAAATATTTCGTTAAATACCTTCACTCAAATTGGTGATTTAAAAGAAATAAAAATATTTATTCACGAAATAATAAGAGAAGATACTCACGATTTTTATGGTTTTTTTAAATGGAAAGAACGAGATATTTACCGAAAACTAATTTCTGTTTCCGGAGTTGGTCCAAGCACAGCTAGAATGATGCTTTCTTCCTTATCTACCGATGAAATAATAATTGCAATTGGTTCTGGTGATGTAGCAACAATAAAAAGTGTTAAAGGTATTGGAGCAAAAACAGCACAAAGAGTTATAATAGATTTAAAAGATAAATTAACAAATACTGATGAAGAACTAAATATTTTTAACGAACAAGACAATACTATTAAAGATGAATCGTTATCTGCATTGATTATGCTTGGCTTTAACAAAAAACAAGCAGAAAAAGCAGTTGATAAATTAATAAAAGAAAATAAAGAACTAAGTGTGGAACAGGTAGTTAAATCCGCATTAAAATTATTATAAAGACAGAATTTTTTTGAAAAAATATATTAAATATACATTCACATTTCTTCTTTTTGTAGGACTTTGGTCGATAATGCGACCATCGTTTGCATCAGATAAATACGAACAAAATCGTTCGTATTTTTATATTCCACCTCCTGATTCAACGGGTGGCGATAGCAATCTAACACTACCTTTTCCTTTCGAAGACCCTATTAACCAAGCTGCATCAGAAAATGTTACAGAAACACCAATGATGATGCAAACCCCTAGCAATGTTACAACAGAAATAGTTTACGACCCTGTTACAAACGAATATAAAATTGTTAGAAAAGTAGGAGATACACCAATTGGTTCGCCCGAAAGAATGAGCTTAAAAGAATATCAAAAATATGACTTTGATAAATCTATAAAAAATTATTGGCGACAACGATCAAGAAGCGAAACCTTTGAACACAACTCATCATTAATACCAAAACTACACATTGGTGGCGATGCCTTTGAAACAATTTTTGGTAGCGATGTTATTGATATTCGTCCACAAGGTTCGGCAGAATTAATATTTGGTTTAAAAATAAACAAAACAGAAAATCCTACTTTGCCAGAGCGACTTAGAAGAACAACAACATTCGATTTTCAAGAAAAAATACAAATGAATGTTACAGGCTCTATTGGCGATAAATTAAAACTATCGGCAAACTACGATACCGAAGCATCGTTCGATTTTGAAAATAAAATGAAAATCGCATACGAAGGAAAAGAAGACGAAATTATACAAAAAATAGAAGCAGGTGATGTAACATTACCTTTATCAGGAACTTTAATTACAGGTAGCCAAAGCTTATTTGGATTTAAAACAGCTCTTAAATTTGGAAACTTAACCGTAACAAGTATTTTTTCTCAGCAAAAAGGACAAAAGCAAGTAATAAACATAGAAAATGGAGCACAAACCGATGAATTTGAAATTTTTGCAGGAGATTATGAAGCAAATAAGCACTTTTTCTTAGGTCACTTTTTTCGCGAAATTTATGATGAATCTTTAGATGAAATGCCAGTAATTAAATCTGGTGTGCAAATAACAAAAATAGAAGTTTGGATAACAAACAGACAAGGAAAATTTGACGAAGCAAGAAATATTGTCGCTTTTATGGATATGGGTGAATCTGACACATCTATAATTCAAAACCAAGATATCAAAGATTCCTATATGAATCCAAATGCTATCTTTCCAATTGACAGTGCTAACAACGTATTAGGAAATTTAGGATCTCTATATCCCGGCATAGATATTAGAGATATGAATAATATTTCTGCAATAAATGATATTTTTACAATTGGAGAAGATTACGAAAAAATTGAGTCTGCTAAATTATTAAACCCATCAGAATATACTGTAAACTATGAGCTGGGTTATATTTCGTTAAACTCTGCTCTAAACGACGACCAAATTCTTGGTGTAGCTTTCGAATATACATATGGAGGCGAAACCCATAGAGTTGGAGATTTTGCAAAATCGGTAGCAGCACCAAGTGCACTTTTTGTAAAATTACTGAAAGGAACAACTCTAACCCCTAGTCTAAAAAACTGGGATTTAATGATGAAAAATATTTATGCAATTGGAGCATATCAAGTTAGCAAAGATAACTTTTATCTTGATGTAATGTATAAATCTGATAAAACAGGAGCTCCTGTAAATTATCTTGACGAAGGAGCTATTGAAGGAGAAATATTATTAAATGTATTTAATTTTGATAATGTAAATTCTCAATTAGACCAAGGTTCCGACGGAGTTTTTGACTTTATACAAAACATAACAATCCGACCTCAAAACGGAAGAATTATATTTCCTGAAGTTGAACCATTTGGCGATTATCTTAAAGAAAAAATTACAGGAGGCAATCCTTTACTCGATAATATTGCTGACAAATATGTTTACAATGAAATTTACGACTCCACACAAACAAAAGCTTTGCAAATTGCATCTAAAAATAAATTCTTTTTAGCAGGAACATATCAATCTTCTTCTGGTTCAGAAATTTCTCTTAATGCACTTAATATTCCACAAGGTTCTGTACAAGTTACAGCAGGAGGACAACCATTAACCGAAAATGTTCAATATACAGTAGATTACACCCTAGGTAGAGTTAAAATTTTAGACCAAGGTTTATTAGAATCAGGAACACCAATACAAATATCACTAGAAAGTAATTCTTTGTTTAGCATACAAAACAAAACCCTTATGGGAACGCACTTAGACTACAAAATGAATGATAAATTAAACTTAGGTGCAACAGTTATGAATTTAACAGAAAAACCTCTTACACAAAAAGTTAATATGGGCGACGAACCCATTTCTAACACAATTTGGGGATTTGACGGAATATACAGAACACAATCTAATTTTATTACAAGAATGGTAGATAAAATACCTTTTATTGACACAAAAGCACCATCTAACATAACATTTAGCGGAGAATTTGCCCAACTTATTCCCGGACATCCTAAAGTAATTGGAGAAACAGGAACATCATATATAGACGATTTTGAAAGCAGTGAAACCTCACTAGATATAAAATCTTTTAGTGCGTGGTCTCTTGCCAGTGTGCCAAACGATGTTGTAATGTTTCCAGAATCAGATACTAACAATCTATGGACAGGATTTAACCGAGCAAAAATAGCTTGGTATTCTGTTGACCCTATTTTAACAAGACCTGTTGCAGAACAACCATCAAACCTTAAAGGTAGCGACGAAGAATATAATCATTTTGTAAGAGAAGTTTACGAACAAGAAATTTTTAAAAACAAAGAAAGTCCAACAGGAATACCAACAAATATGGCAGTTCTAAACCTTGCATATTATCCAAGCGAACGTGGACCATATAACTATGATGCCGGAGGAATACCAAATATATCTCAAGGTACTGCACCAGATGGTAGTTTAAAAAATCCTGAAAGCAGATGGGGTGGTATAATGCGAAAAATTGAAAGTAGCGACTTTGAAGCATCAAATATAGAACTTGTAGAGTTCTGGTTAATGGACCCATATGTATATGATAATTCGCACCCCGGTGGAGATTTATATTTAAACTTAGGTAATATTTCTGAAGATATTTTAAAAGATTCTCGAAAATCTTTTGAGAATGGCTTGCCTGTAGATTATACTAATCCTATAAATGTTGATACCACTGTTTGGGGGCGTGTTCCAGTTCAACAATCTCTTGTAAATGCATTTGATAATGACCCAGTTTACAGGCAAAATCAAGATATTGGAATGGACGGTTTAGAAGATGCTCAAGAAGCTGATTTCTTTGGAGCAGGAAACCCTTATAACTATAACTTTTTTGCTGAGCTTCAAAACGCAGGAGTTAACATTCCTCAATCATTATATGATGACCCTTCTAGCGATGACTACCACTATTTTAAAGGTTCTGACTATGATAGTGCTGATTCGTTAATATTAGGAAGATATAAAAATTATAATGGTTTAGAGGGAAACTCTCCTACATCAGAACAATCACCCGAAAATTACCCTACTGCGGCATCAACTGTACCTAATACCGAAGATATAAACAGAGATAACACATTAAGCGAAACAGAAAGCTATTTTCAATATCATGTTTCCTTAAGACGTGCTGATATGCAAGTTGGTCGTAATTTTATTACTGATGTTGTAATAGGAGAAAACTCTAAGGGCGAACAAGTTAAATGGTATCAATTTAAAATACCTATTAATAATCCTGAAAAAGTTGTTGGAAATATATCTGATTTTAAATCGATAAGATTTATGAGAATGTATATGAAAAACTTTAATAAAGAAGTTGTTCTACGTTTTGCAAAGCTCGATTTAGTTAGAGAAGAATGGAGAAAATACAATGGGTCGTTACGTCAAGCATCTTTATCGCAAGCCACAGAAGTTGATAATACAAACTTTGAAGTTTCTGCCGTAAATATTGAAGAAAACGGAGATAAATCGCCAGTAAATTATGTTTTACCACCAAAAATATCTAGAGTTATAGACCCAACAAATCCACAACTAAGACAATTGAATGAACAAGCAATGTTAGAAAAAGTTGTTTCTTTAGATGACGGAGATGCCCGAGCCGCTTTTAAAACATCAAAACTTGATGTTAGAAAGTATAAAAGAATAATTATGGATATTCATGCCGAAGATTTAGTTGATGGAAGTTTAAAAAATAATGATTTAACAGCATTTTTAAGAATTGGTAGCGATTTTTCTGATAATTATTACGAATACGAAGTGCCATTAAAATTAACTGCACCGGGATATTACGATGCAGAAAGCGAAGGCGATAAAGAATTAGTTTGGCCAGAAGAAAATCAAATGAATTTTTTATTTGATGAACTTACAATGGTGAAACTAAATCGTAATAAAAAAATGCGAGAAGGAAACTCTAATATAGATATTTTAAATATATATTCTGAACGAGTAGGAAGAAATACCATATATGTAAAAGGTAACCCAAATATTGCAAATATTAAAACAATAATGCTTGGTGTTAGAAACCGAAGCCAAGGAAAAAACGATTTACCTGATGATGGTATGAGCAAAAGCGGTATAGTGTGGTTTAACGAATTGCGATTAACCGATTTTGATGAAGAAGGTGGTTGGGCAGCAAACTCCAGATTACAGATGAATTTAGCAGATTTAGGTTCTGTTTCTCTTGCAGGTATGATAAGTACTAAAGGCTTTGGAAGTATAGAAAAGAAAGTTGATGAACGTAGCAGAGAAGATAGGTATCAATACGACCTTTCTACAAATTTACAGTTAGGTAAATTCTTTAATCAAGAAGCTCAAGTATCTGTTCCTTTGTATATTGGATATTCCGAAGCATTTAGCAATCCGGAATACGACCCACTAGACCCTGATATACCTTTTGACGTAATGCGTAGCTCCGATGCTCTATCGGAAAGTGAAATTGAAGAACGTGTAAAAATAGCACAAGATTATACTAAACGAAAGAGTATGAATCTTACAAATGTTAGAATAAACAAACGAAAAGGAAAAGCTAAACCTTATGATATTGCTAACTTTGGAGTAAGTTATTCATACAATATAATAGAACACCGTGATGTTAATATCGAATATAATAATACTAAACAATACAGAGGAGCTTTAACATATAACTTTAGTGCTGCACCAAAAAATTATATGCCTTTTAGAAAATCAAAAGCTCTTAAAAGTAAACATTTGCGTTTAATTAAAGATTTTAACTTCTACTTGCTACCAAAACAATTTTCTTTTATGACAGATATGACTCGTAAATATAACGAAAGAAAACTGCGTAATATAAATAGAGGTACAGGTTTTATGATTAAACCAACTTACGATAAAAACTTTTATTGGAATAGAATATACGATTTAAAATGGGATATTACAAAAGGTTTAAAAATGGATTTTAAAGCAAGTAATAATGCCAGAATTGATGAACCAATGGGTATAGTTGATAAAGATAATGACACTTACGAAGCATGGAAAGACTCAGTAATGATTAATATCCGGAACTTTGGAAGAAATACCCATTATAATCATATGTTAAATGTAAATTACACCATTCCAATAAATAAAATTAGTTTATTAAGTTGGATTTCATCAACAGCACAATACAGAGCTTCATATAATTGGGATGCCGGACCATTAATGAAAGAATCATCGTATGATTTGGGTAATATAATTAAAAACTCTAGAAGTTTTAATGGAACAGCAAGTGCAAATATGGTTAATTTATATAATAAAATTCCGTATCTAAAATATATTTATAAAAAATACAGAAGAAGAGGAAGGGTAAACAAACGAAAAAAAGAAACAGAAACAGTTTATTATCCTAGCAAAAAAGACCCACCTAAATATATGGACTTTAAAAAAGGCAAGCCCAAAAGTATAATTCATAAACTTTTAACCCCCGATGTTAAATTAACAGTTACCGATTCATCAGGAGCAGAAGTAAAAGGTAAAATGATTGTAGTTTCTGATAATAAAATTACATTTGAATCTACTCAGAATGTGAAACATGCAAAAATAAGTATAGAAGGACAACGAGAAAAAGTTGATAATATCTTTAAAATAGTTTTAGAAAACACTGTAAATGTTCTTATGGGAGTAAAAAATGTATCTGTTTCATATCAAATAAATGATGGAACTGTTCTTCCCGGATATTTAGAAAGCACAAGTATTTTAGGTGCTAGCCCTAATATGTCGGCTCCTGGCTTTGGGTTCTTATTTGGGCAACAAGATACTGCATTTGGTATGGATGCTGCACGAAATGGTTGGATAACAACAGACTCTATCTTAAATAGTCCGTTTTTAATGACACACTCCGAAACCTTTAATTTTAGAGCATCAATTGAGCCAATTGTTGGTATGCGTATTGATATTACTGCTGTTAGAACATATGCAAGTAACAATACTACTTACATTTACTATAATCATAATACAAATGTATTTTTTCCTGATAATCAAATACAAAATGGTAATTTTACCATGTCGTTTAATACATGGGGAACAGCTTTTGAAAAAATGGGAGAGAAAGATTATTTTTCTCAGTCTTTTCAAACTTTTAAAGATAACAGAATTATTGTTGCTAACAGATTAGCAGAAGAAAGACGTGGTTTCCAAAACTACAATCCCGACGCAAATAGAGATGCCGAAGGATTTCCAGCAGGATATGGAAGTACTTCGCAAGATGTTGTTATGCCTGCTCTACTTGCAGCATATTCTAACAAAAGTGCAAGTAAAATATCTTTAAGTAAATTCCCAAGTCTTTCTTCAATAAAACCAAATTGGAGAATCTCATACGATGGACTTTCAAAAGTTAGATTCTTTAAACAATATTTTAAGAAAATAACTTTAAACCACTCATACCGCTCTACTTACAGTATATCATCGTATAAAACAGATACTCGTTGGCAAGATGATGGACAAGGATTTACTACAATTAGAGACCAACTTACAAATGCAAACTTTGTTCCTAAATATGAAATAGGTGCAGTTAATATTGCAGAATCATTTAGCCCTTTGTTTAATATTGATATGTCGTGGAAAAATAGTTTAATTACAAAACTCGAAGTGAAAAAGAACAGAAATTTAACTTTTAGTTTTGCAAATAATCAATTAACAGAGGTAAGAGGTAATGAATATATAATTGGTACAGGTTACCGTATTCCTAAAGTAAAGTTTAAAATAGGGAATAAAGAGTTAGAAAGTGATTTAGATATAAGAGCTGATTTTTCTGTACGTGATAATTTCACTATTATTAGAAAAATGGAAGAGAATAATAATCAAATTACTGCCGGACAGAAATTTTTCACAATTAAATTAACCGCAGATTATAGAGTTGGCAGAAGTTTAAATTTCAGATTTTTCTTTGATAGAATAGTTAATACTCCAAAAATTTCTAATACATTCCCAACAAGAAATACTAACTTTGGTTTTAGTATAAGATTTACTCTTAGCGGATAATGTTTATTGGTTTAAATTTATAGGCATAACCTAGCTATGCTTAAAGTTTTAAACTTTAAGAAAGAAAAAACAAATCCGTATAAATTCCCGAAAAGCCAAATATAGCTTGTCTATAAATTCCGATTTCTGCGTTGTTGCTCAAAATCCAAATCCTCAAATACCTTAGTATTCTGTGGTTTGAATTTCTCACACGCCCCCGAAATAAATCGGGACAGGCTTTGACCTCGAACTTTATAGTTCAATCTCAAGCATAAAACTATGATTTTAACATTTGTAAATGCAAACTTATAAGCACATATGTTTTAAAAAGTTTGCACTTATAATAGCATATTTTAATTTAAGTGGCTTTGTGATAACTTGTTATGTGTTTCTCAGCAGACCCTAATTACATTAGGGAAGATAATATCAACTTCTATATTTCTAATAATAGATTTGGCTTTAATTTTATGGGGTATAAATGATTAAAAAAAAAACATAAATAATACAAGATTTCTACTTATAAAATAAAATCCGTATTTTTGTTTAAAAAATAGTAAATATGAATATACAAGCAGAAAAATTAGAATTGGTAAGATTAATTTTGGATACAAGTAATCCTGATATTATAAAATCGATTAAAGAATTTTTTGCCAAAAGTAAAACTGTTGATTTTTGGGAAACATTATCACAGGAAGAAAAACTTGACATACAAAAAGGTATTGAAGAAATTGATAATGGCGAAATTGTTGATTATAATGAATTTATGAAATCATATCAATAATGAGAACTGTAATATTATCAAAAAGAGCATCTAAAAAATTAGCAAAATTATTTGACTATCTTGAAGCTGAATGGTCTATTAAAACCCGAAATGATTTTTTAAGAAAATTTCAAAAGTCTATAACACAAATTCAAAAATATCCTAAAAGTTGTCCTGAGACTAACTCTGTAAAAGATTTAAGAATGCTTGTAATAACAAAACAAACTTCTCTATTTTATAAATTTGACACAAAGAGTATCAAAATAATTACAATATTTGATAATAGAATGAACCCTAAAAACATTAAAAAAGAAGTAGAATAACACTTTACAACACTATATAAACGCAATGCACAGGGCTGTGCTCATATCGAACGGAAACCGGGCAATGAACCCCGTCGGAATTTTTGCAAATTCCAACTATTTGGATTAAAATTTACTTGCAATTTACAAAAATTCAGCCTATTTTCGTTGTATGAACTGCTAAAATATGTGCACTGACGTTTATATCAGTCCGTTATATTCAACAAGTGTTAATTTTAACGCAAAAAAGTGCGGAAAACAGGAGAAGCCGTAGGGTTCAAATATTTTTATATTCTAAAATGCAGATGTATATACATACCTCAAATTGAAGAAGATAAAAATATGATGTGCCTCAGAGCAAGCATAAAAAACTATGATTTTAACATTTGTAAATGCAAACTTATAAGTACATATGTTTTAAAAAGTTTGCACTTACAATAGTACGTTTTAACTTAAGTAACTTTATAACAACTTGTTATGCGTTTCTCAGCAGACCCTAAATATACTATTGTTACAATAGTGTGTTTTAGTTTAAGTGGCTTTATAACAATTTGTTATGTGTTTTTTAGCAGACACTATTTACTTTTGCCTTCTTTTAGTTTATGCAATAATGTTCGTTTAAATTCCATCTCTGTTTTATGCAGGATAATAATTTTTTTAGGAGGTAAAACTTTAAGATATTTGTCGGTATAATCTTTCTCTAATTGAACTTCCTTTAGTTTTATTTTATTAATTTTATTTAAAGCTGAAATTATTTCTTCATCAGAAAGTGTGTCTATATTGGTTGTTAAATTTTTATGTATTTTTCTTTTTTCAATAAAAATATCTTTTCTTTTTTTCTGATATTCATTATAAACAGGCCAAAATTTCTGTGCTTCTTCAACGCTTAGGTCTAGCTTGTTAGTTATAAAAGCTACTTTTTCTGCTTCTATTTTTTTTCTGTTTTCGGCATAACGTGGGCAATCCTGCGAAAAACTTAAATTACTTGCAAACAGTAATACAACTAATAATATAAGATATTTTATTTTCATAATTTTAGGTTTTAAAGTTCTGCTAATAAATAATTGTAACTAACCTCATCTTCAAGGTATTCTATAATTTCTTCGTTAGTTTCTAAGCTGTCGATATAATTTGGTTCTTGGGCTAAAGCGTCGATAATAAATTCTTCGGAATACATTTCTTGTTCATATTCTTCGGTGCTTATTATTTCGGCTGTTTTATTGGTGTTTCTTTTAATATTGTTGTTATAAACAAGGTACGAGATAGAAATAACAGCCGTAATTATAGCTGCAACAGAGAGCAATGGTTTTAAAAATTTAATTATTTTGGTAGCTGTATTTTCTTCAATAATTAAATTTTCCATTCTTCCCGAAAACTTATTAAAATAATCTTTCGGCACATCAAATCCTGTTTCTTTTTTTATTTTATCTAATCTGCTCATTTCTTTTCTTTTGATATTAAATAATTAAAAAGGTTTAATTAGTTTTTAAAAACTCTTCAATTTTTTTTACGGCAATATGATACGATGCTTTTAATGCTCCCTCCGATGTTTCTAATATTTCTGATATTTCTGAGTATTTCATCTCATCAAAATATTTCATGTTAAAAACTAATTTTTGTTTTTTTGGTAATGTGTTTATAGCTGTTTGCAATTTAAGTGCTATTTCATCGCCGGTAAAAAGATTATCATGGCTAAGCTGATTGTTAAATTCACTTTCGTTATCGGATATTGGTATATGATATTTTGTTTTGTTTTGTTTTAAATACGCCAAGGCTTCGTTTGTAGCAATGCGATATAGCCATGTGTATAAAGATGATTCTTGTTTAAACTTATCAAGATATTTCCATACTTTTAAAAATGTATTTTGTAGAACATCATCGGCATTTTCGTGTGAAATTACAATTTTTCTTATATGCCAATATAAACGCTCTTGGTATTTTTTTAGCAAGAGAGAAAAAGACTTATTTTTATCTCCATTAAAAAATTGGTTTAATATTTCTTTGTCAGAAATTTCGTTCATATTTTATATAAAAAACAGGACAAAAGATAAATCTAATGCCCTGTTTTTTTATTAGATTGTAATTCTATTTTTTTCTTTCTATTGCTCTAAGAGCTGCTTTAACAATATTTTCGGCATTTAAACCATATTTTTCAAGCAATTGCTCTGGTGTTCCACTTTCGCCAAAAGTATCATCTACTCCAATCATCTCTACTGCGGTAGGATAATTTGTTGATAATAATTGGGCAATACTGTCGCCTAAACCACCATTAAGCATATGTTCTTCGGCTGTTACAACTGCATTTGTTTTCTTTGCCGATTCTAAGATTAACTTTTTATCTAAAGGTTTAATTGTATGAATATTTATTATTTCTGCCGATATACCTTTTTCTGCTAATATTTCTCCTGCTTTTATTGCTTCCCAAACTAGGTGTCCTGTAGCAAAAATACTAACATCAGTACCTTCGTTAAAAATAATTCCTTCACCAATTTTAAATTCTTGATTTTCATCGGTAAAGTTTGCAACTTTTGGTCGTCCAAATCTTAAATAAACAGGTCCTTTATAATCTGCAATAGCAATTGTAGCTGCTTTTGTTTGGTTATAATCGCAAGGATTTATTACTACCATATTAGGTAACATTTTCATTAAACCAATATCTTCTAATATTTGGTGTGTTGCTCCGTCTTCGCCAAGAGTTAATCCTGCATGCGATGCACAAATTTTTACATTCTTTTTAGAATATGCTACCGATTGACGAATTTGGTCGTAAACTCTACCCGTAGCAAAAGCGGCAAATGTTCCAATAAATGGAATTTTTCCGCCAATTGTTAAACCTGCAGCAACACCTGTCATATTTGCTTCGGCAATACCTGCTTGAAAAAATCTGTCGGGGTGTTGTGCAACAAAATCGTTCATTTTTAACGAACCTATTAAGTCGGCACACATTGCTACCACATTTTCGTTTTTGTTACCAAGTTCTGTTAAACCTGCTCCAAAACCAGAGCGGGTATCTTTCATTTCTTTAGCAATATATTTTTTCATTATACTATTTTTTCTGTATTAATTTAATCTAATAATTTTTGTTGCACCAGATGCTACTGTTATATTACTTTGCTTAGTTTTATACACTCTTTTTTCGTTTACATTTCTATATATTATTGTGTATTTACCAGGTTGTAATTTTATATTCTTACGCAATAAACTTGGTTGTAAATTACATACCCACACCATTTTATCATCTTTTTTTGTGTAAATACTTCCTTGTACGTTATATTGACGGATTACAGTAATAGTTCCCGGTTTGGGTATTTGTATAGTGGTGGTGTAACTTTGTTTTATTCCTACATCGTATAAATAAATTCTTGGCAATGTGAGAATTTCTAAATCGTATTTATCTACAATATATTTTTCGGTTGTGTTAATATTCTGAACATTAATAGTATTCATTGTTCCTGCTTTTCTAACTATTACATTCACATTTGATTCGGTACTAGAATTATCTTTTAATTGCAAAATACCTTGTGGGGCATCTGTTGCAAAAATTGAATGTTTACCAACTTCAAGTTTTATACTATCTATATGCACTGGTGGAATTGTGTGAATAACAACATCATAGGTGTAAAGAGGGTCGAGAGCAATAGTATCAGGATTGCCTCTATGGTTTATTGTGTGTATAAAATTATGTTTTATACTACCTGATAATCTATCGTAGAAGGTCATATTTACATCAGTTTCTGAGGGTAAACCATTTTCTGATAATAAGTTTACTTGACATGTTGTATTATTTAGTGCTTGATAAATAATAACTCCTATCAAATCTTTGAAATCGCTTTCGCTTTTAGCATCATAATAAGTACCAATACACTCAAAAGAGTCTTTAAAGTTTACATCTAAACCAATGCCAATAACAAATGGTCGTAAAATAACGCCTCTTTTTTGTAAAGCTAATGATACTGCACAAGGGTCGCCATCACAAGCTTCAATTCCATCGGTAATTAAAATTATTATATTTCTGCAATTTGCACATTCGGGAAAATCGTTGGCTGCTAGTTCTAGAGAACGTGCAATAGGTGTTGTACCTCTGGGTTCGAGATTGTTTAAAAAGCTAATAATTTGAAATTTATTATCTTTTGAAAAAGGGACAACAAGTTTGGTATCGTTGCAATCTTGGGGTGGTACATACGATTGAAACCCATAAACTCGTAATGCTATTTCAACATTTGATATTGTTTGTAGGCTATCAACAAGTTTGATAAGCATATCTTTTGCAACATCAATTTTTTTATTACTTTCCCACATTCCGGACATACTGTTTGAGTCATCAAAAACAAACAGAATACGAGTTTTAGGGTTTTGTTGTCCAAAAGATAAAACTGTAAATAAAACTAATAATATTAATATTAATTGTTTATACATATCTAAAATTTAATAATCACCAAGTGTTTCTTCTAATTGATTTAGGGCATCATGCAGTTGCTCATCGTTTGGTGCAACGCCGTGCCATTTGTGTGTTCCCATCATAAAATCTACTCCAGAACCCATTTCGGTGTGCATTAGAATAATTACCGGTTTGCCTTTTCCAGTGTGGGTTTTAGCTTCTGATAGTACATCAACAACCGATTGCATATCATTGCCTTGCATTTCTAACACGTCCCAATCGAAAGCTTCCCATTTTGCACGTAAGTTACCTAAACTCATTACATCATTGGTTGTGCCATCAATCTGTACTTTATTAAAATCGATTGTTGCAATTAAATTATCAATTTTATTGGCTGCTGCAAATAATGCGGCTTCCCAAATTTGACCTTCTTGTAATTCGCCATCACCGTGAAGTGTATAAACTATTTTGTTGTCGTTGTTTAATTTTTTTGTTAAAGCTGTGCCAATTGCAACAGATAGCCCTTGACCAAGAGAACCAGAGGCAATTCTAATGCCGGGTAAACCTTCGGCAGTGGTTGGGTGACCTTGTAAACGAGTGTTTAATGCTCTAAAAGTTTGTAGCTCTTTTGTTGGAAAATATCCCGAACGAGACAAAACACTATACCATAATGGAGAAATATGTCCGTTAGATAAGAAAAATACGTCTTCGTTTTTTCCATCTATTGTAAAATTGTTGGTGTCTTTATCTAAAACATCGAAATAAAGTGCAGTTAAAAAATCGGCACAACCAAGCGAACCGCCCGGATGTCCAGAGTTTTTTTCGTGTACCATTCTAACTATATCTCTTCTAACTTGCGAAGCAATTGATTCTAGCTTTTTTATATCAGCCATTATTTAAAAAGTTAAATTAATAATTCTACAAATTTAACTTTTTTAAATGAGACATTTATGAATGTTTGATAAGTTGTGAATTAAATTATTTTTATTGGTCACAAATGTATTTAAAACTATGCACTTCTAGTGCATTTCGCTTTCAGCTTCTAAAAAGTAAAAAGATATTAGAGTTTAAACCTTAGATATTTGTACATCCCTAAATAAGGTTGACCGGTTTTATAATAATTTAATTAATTACCATAGGGCAATTATGAGCCCGAAGGTTTTCTTTTTTTTGTCTAAAGTCTAAAGTCTTGTTTCTATGCATAACGAATTTTATTCGTAGTTCAAACCTATGGACTTGTAGTAGCCCATAGTGGTTTATTTACTAAAAATTCTCTTAATCAACGATTTTTGTGTAGGTTCATCATCGTAGTAGCCGCCTGTGTAATATCCTTTGTTTTTGTACGAACCATATTTATAACCACCATATCTGTAGCCATATCCGTATCTATAGCCATAATAAGATGGCATGCTAACATCGTTAATTAATACCGATAGATGAGATATATCTTTTTCTTTATCAATATCATTAACAAAATTTAATACAGTTTTTGGAGAATATCCTTGACGCACAACATAAATATTTACATCGGCATACTCGGCTATAATCAAACCGTCGGTAACAAGTGCCATTGGCGGTGTATCAATAACAATATAGTCGTATCTGTCTTTTAGCTCTTTCATTAATTCGTGCATTCGTGTAGAATTAATTAATTCTGCCGGATTTGGAGGTATTGGTCCTGATGGGATAAATGCTAAGTTATCAATATCTGTTTTAAAAATTATATCATCTATTTCGTTATTTTTAACTAAATAAGAACTTATTCCTATTTTATTGTCGTTTTCTAATATTTTTTGTATTTGAGGTCTTCGCAAGTCTAAACCAATTATTAAAACTTTTTTGCCCAATGTTGCAATAACAGATGCAATATTTAATGACACAAAAGTTTTTCCCTCGCCACTAAATGTTGAATTTACAGTAATTGTTTTGCATTTTTCATCGTTATCGGCAAGTAGATAATCTATGTTTGTTCTTACAGTTCTGAAGGATTCTGTTAATGAAGATTTTGGGTGTTTTGCAACAACTTTTTCGGTTGTTTTATCGTTGTGACCAACAACTCCAAGAATTGGGACATTTGTGTTGTCTTCAACATCTTTTCTTTCAAGAATTTTATCGTTAAAGAAATCTCTTATTACAATTATAATTGTTGGAATTAATAGTCCTATTATTAATGCTATTATGTAGTTTAATCTTTTTTTAGGTCCTATTTGAGTAGCGTTTTCTACAATTGCTCGGTCAATTATTTTTGCGTCTGGTACACTTGCGGCTTTTGCTATTCCTGCTTCGGCACGTTTTTCTATTAAGAATGTGTATATTTCGTTATTAAGTTCAAATTTTCGTTTAATATTAAGCATTTTTCTTTCTGTTACAGGAAGTTTTTGTATTTCGTTTTCAATTTCTGTAATTTTTTCGTTTAATGCTTTAATTGTTATATCGGCAGAATTAATAATATTTTTAACATTTTCTATTAGGTTTGTTCTTACATTTTGTATTTTAATATTAACCATTTCAACACCAGGATTGTTTTGAGTGGAGCTGTAATCCAAAACACCTCTTTCTTGATATAACTTATTTAATTCTGTTATTAATTGACTTAGTGTAGGGTCGTTAATTCCCATTACGGCAGGAGCTATAACATCATCAAATTTGTTTTTCCCTTCAATATATTGTAATAAATATTTATAATACGCAAGTTTTTGGTCGTTTTTGTATTTCTCGCTTTGATATTCTTCTAACTTGCCATAAATTGCTTGTCCTTCGGAGCTTATATCTATTATTGTGTTATTGTTTAATCTAAATGCTTGTAAATTATCTTCTGCAAGATGCAATGAATCTACAACTCCCATTAATTGTTCGTCAATAAATTTTACGGTGTTTTCGGCTGTTTTGTTTTTTTCGTCAAGTCCCGATTGTATGTAAACATCTAATAATTTATTAAGATAATCGGCTTCTTTTTGTGCTACTTTTCCGGTTACACTTAATAAAATAATAGCAGATTTTTTATCAGAAGCTTCTAGGTTTAGTTTAGATGAATATTCATTTGCTAAACTGTGAGTATCATTAAATGTTAAATAAAATTTATCGTATTTTGTTGTGTCTTTTAATTCGTTATTTTTATATATCCAAAAGTTAAAATCTTCGCTTTCAAATTTATCGCCATATCTTAAAATGGTATCAATATCATATTTATCATTAATATGAAGTTTAACTTTTGTTTTAGATAAAATATCAATATTGATTCTATAATTTGTTATATTATTTTTTGTTGTATCTAAAACAATATAAAAAGGTCCATCTTTATATACTTCTGGTTCTCTAATTCTGCCTATTGAGTGATATGTTACATCAAAATTTAGTTCTTCTATTGTGTTTTTTGCAAGTGTGTACGATGATAAAACGCCTATTTCATTTTCCACCTCACGTTTTCTAAAACTTCTGTTTAAAAATCCTAATTGTTGAATTACACTTTCAACACCTCCAAAGGAATTATTACGGTCTTTTATTAATAAGCTTGCATTAATTTTATATGTTGGGTCGGTATATCTATTAACAAGAAATGCAATTGATAATGTAACAATTACAGCTATTGCAAACCAATACCAGTTAAAAAGGATTTTAAATAAAAACTTTTTAATGTCTATGGTATCTTCTTGTTGAATGTTGTTTTGAATATTTTCCATAATTACTTAACAAAATTTAGCACTAAAATTAAAGTTGAAATAGCCGATAACATCAATGTAACATTTAAGGTGTTAAGTTTCCAAGCTTTGTATTTTAAAGGTGCAATATATATTATATCATTTGGTTGAATATAATAATATTCTGATGATAAAATATTATTATTTGTAAGGTCAAATTTACGTGTTTCGTTTCCTTCGGGGGTTGGTCTAACAACTATAACCTCTGTTTTGTTTCCATATTCTGTAATATCTCCGGCTTTTCCAAGTGCTTCAAAAATATTTATTTTATCAGAATAATTAACAAAAGCTCCTGGTCTGCGAACTTCGCCAAGCACTGTAAATCTATAACTTATAAGTTTTAAATCGGCAATCCCATCTTTAATATATTCATTTAGTTTAGCTTGTACTGTTCTGCGAGCATCATAAACCGATTGCCCTACTAAATTAATTTTACCAAGAATTGGCAAAGCTACATTTCCAGAATCGTTAATACTATAACCGTTTACATAAAGTGATGATTGATTATTATATAAATTATACGAATTTGTTGTAGAATTTACATTAAAAACCTCGTTTATTTCTTTGTTTAAACTCAAAACCCTGATGTATAATAAATCGCCAATTTGCAGGTGATATGCAGTATCTGCGTTATTATAAACTTGAACAGTGTCGATATTAGTTTGTTGTAAATACAATGTTTTTTTTCTTGATGCACAAGATGAAAATAATACAATTGTTATTACTGATAATAGAATAAATAGTTTATTTTTATAATTCATAGTCAATAAAATATATTAACCAACAAAAATAAACAATAAAAAATTAAGAACATAATTAATATTTTCTTAATTTTACGTTTCTTTATTTTTAGACTTATGAATTTAAAAAAAAATATTATATTTATAATAGTTTTGGGTTTTATAATATCTTGTAAAAAAGCTGAAAACATATCTCCAATTCCTGCTATATCTTATTATGATATGATGGTTATAGACACAACCGAAAAATCTGATTATTTAGAAGTTTGGATTGATTTTATTGATGGCGACGGAGATATTTCTTTTTACGAGCAAGATACTGTTAAAAATATTAGATACACCTTATACGAAATGGTAAACGACAGTTTTGTTGAGGCACAAATAGCAGTTCCTCTTTTTTATGAACTCCCGTTTTATGAGCCAAAAGGCACAGATAAAGTACTTAAAGGAAAAATTAAAACAAAATTTTTTATTGACGAATTACAATCCTTTGATACAATAATGTTTAAATGTTATATTTTTGATAGAGCTTACAATAAAAGTAATATAATTACTACCCCAACAATATTAGTTGATACCTTATAAAATTATTTTTTATGAAAGTAGAACTTAAACCAACAAGATTTGGCTTTGGCGAAGGTTTGGCAGAAATTGCTAAAACTAAAACAAATATTATAGGTTTAGGTGCTGATATAAGCTCGTCGGTTAGTTTAGATTTTTTTGCAAAACAATTTCCCGAAAGATTTTATTCCTTTGGAATTGCCGAGCAAAATATTGTAGGAGTTGCGGCAGGTTTAGCTCTTAGCGGAAAAATCCCTATTTTTTCTACTTATGCTGTTTTTGCAAGTTTGCGAGCTGCCGACCAAATAAGAATATCTTTGTGCTATAATAATTTACCTGTTATTATTGGCGGAGCACACGCAGGCATTTCGGTTGGCCCCGACGGAGCTACACATCAAGCATTAGAAGATATTGCTGTGATGCGGGTGATGCCAAATATGACAGTAATCTCGCCATGCGATGCAAACCAAACACACAAAGCAACTATTGCTGCAATAGAAAATATAAAAGGCCCTGTTTATATTCGTTTTGGACGAGAAGCAATGCCAAATTTTACAAGTTTAAATTTAGATTTTGAAATTGGCAAAGCACAAATACTAAAACAAGGAAAAGATATAACAATAATTGCTACTGGTAATTTGGTTTGGGAGGCACTTGAAGCCGCAAAGAAATTAGAAAAGAAAAATATTTCGGCAAAAGTTTTAAATATCCATACAATAAAACCTATTGACAAAGAAGCAATTATAAACGCAGCAAAAGAAACAGGAAAGATTATTACTGCCGAAGAACATCAAATAATTGGTGGCTTGGGTAGTGCTGTTGCCGAAGTGCTATCAGAAAATCACCCTGTGCCTATTAAAATGATAGGTATAAACGATAGCTTTGGCGAATCGGGAAACGCCTCCGAATTAATGGATAAATATGGCTTACGAAGCAAAGATATTGTTAAGTTTGCTGAGGAATTATTATATACTCAAACCACATAGTTTTTCGGGTTTTCTACTTTTTCTTTTCCCTTTTTTCTTCATTTAAATTTATAAGCGTAACATAGCTATGCTTAGTACTTTAAACACTAAAAAAGAAAAAATAAATCCGCATAAATTCCCGAAAAGCTAAATGGATTGAGTATAACCTTATATCCGTAGGTTTAGTTTTAAAATATTAATAGTCAGGGCTTCACTATTTAAAATAAAGTGAAATTGATTAGTATTTAACAACTTATAAACTAACAGAGTGAAACCCTGACTTGCGGATTTAAGGTATAACTTGAAAAAGAAATCTCTTTTTTTAATATTTATTAATTAAAAAAATATTCCCCTGTAAATTAAGTTTCATATCTTTACAAAAAATTAAATTTATAAAAAATGAAGAAATCGTATATTATACTTATAGTAATAGGATTATTAGTGGTTATCAGCTTTTTATCAATAAAAGGCAAGTATAATTCAATGGTAACAAAAGATGAAGGAGTTAAAACAGCATGGTCGCAAGTAGAAAATGTATATCAACGTCGAGCAGATTTAATCCCTAACTTAGTAAAT